>Ga0307514_10000259_pt1 | contig 135165 bp, 127 predicted proteins | sample 16_EM_MG_FD_203088 | JGI IMG/M metagenome (GOLD analysis project Ga0307514, IMG submission 203088) | Populus trichocarpa ectomycorrhiza microbial communities from riparian zone in the Pacific Northwest, United States - 16_EM | ecosystem: Host-associated > Plants > Roots > Unclassified...
GAATGCTATGGCAGGTCAGACCCCTGTCGGCACCCCCTGCAACTGAATGCTATGGTAGTGTAACGTGAATGCAACCCATAGCATTCAGTTGCAGGTTGCATGACCTGCACTACTCCATAGACCTAGTGTGCGAAGAAATCAATTTCACCTCTCTGTATTGGTTGTCGATACTGTGACCTCACATCTCTTGCAGGCCGCTGACTTCACTGGCTTGTCACTACTTTCATAGGTTTCCATTTCTCGTTCACCCAACGCTGTGTCATCTCATTCTCCCGTTCATTTTCCTCCTTCATCCCTTGCTCTGATGTCTCTCTTACTCATTCTCATTCCTTCTTCAACCTTTACCTTGTTTTTACTGTCACATCTTCTGATTTGTTATTCACCCTCTGCTCAGTTGTCAGTGTCATTTCTTCAAACTCCTTGGGTGAACTCTACCCTGCTGTTTCTTTCCTGCGTAAATTCTACTTGTTCATCCGGTGTCGTGAGGTTGCTTTCACCTGTTTTCTGCCCTTGTTCAACATTTGTCCTAATGTAACTTTGGGGTTTGTACAGTTCATCTGTGATATAAGTCCTGATACGACTTTCCCATTTTGTTTCTGCCCATTGAACTGCTGTCCATAACCAAACTCACACTTCGCATGGCACAAAACATTATACCATAAATCGGGTTTCCAACTTCAAATGCTGCACATGATCACCCTGCGACATCATGTTTGGTTTTGCAATTCTCTACACCTTCTAACACCGTTCTGAACTGCTCTTCTGCATGTCATTTCATCTCTCCTTCTTCCACTGACATAACCTACAGACATTTCTCATTTTCTTGTTTCCTTTGTTGTCTCTCTTCATTCAGATTATCATCCTTATTACTCTTACTCGGCTTGTCACTTGCTCTTCACACTTTTTCCCTAACTACTTACATCATCATCTCTTCTGGTACCCTTTACCATCATTCCTAAAGTACTTAACTCTTCTTCTTCATCTCACTTGCTCTATCCTCATTCAACTCAAGTCACCTACTGACGTTTCTTATAATTTCGTTTCATTTCTTATCCATCTGTATTTGCCTGGCATTCCTTATCACTCTCCCTCGGTTTATTATTTGTCCTTCCAACATGTTCCCAACCCCCACTTGTCATGATCTCATTGAGTACCCTTTCACATCTTTCCAAAATCTCGGATACTGATCCCATATACCTCTATTGTGTCTTACTACCTTCAACGTCTATCAATAACCATCCGTCGGAATTGCATCATGTGTCCCCTCGGCATACTACCTCGCCCAACCTCCAATCTCCGTCGTATCTGCACTCATCCTGTGGCACCTTTTTCAATTCTTGATCCTGTTCACTCTTCTGCGTTAGTTGGTGTCTCTGCATTTTGAACTTCGGTCCATAAGTAGCCATTATTGTCACCTGTCATATGGTCTCCATCTATTTGGTTGTGTTTCTAGTATCTGACATCCAAAGAATGGTATATCTACTGATCACCCGTGCCAGATGTGATTACCAGCACATCAGTCAATCAAGACAGTTGTCTAGCTCAGGGACAACTGAGGTAATGATCATGGCAGTGCGATATGAGATGGTTCAAAAATGTCATCATCAAAATCAAGTCGACTTCCCACTCAGCTAAATACTACACAACAATGGGATGCGGCACAACTAACACCTGGAGCGCTATCAGTATCCTGCAGAGCCGCTACCCCTTGTGTGTTACAGGTATATCTCTAGGATCATTCTGGATCGCTTGGTAATCCTGATCGGGATATTCAATCCTAATTGATGATTAATCACTTGGATTTCCGTATTCCCTCTAGCTCCCAGATTATTTCACAAATTAGTCAGAGCTCAATTCCCCGACATTGTTATCAATAGATCAACAACAATAGTTAGGCCAGGAGACAGCATGATGTGTATCATCTTCGGATTGGTACGTGTTGTTCAATCTCTAGTGGCAAGGGTCAGCGGTTTTCATCTGGAAACCTGCTTACTAGTTGCCGATGAAACGACCATTAGGTCAGGTTGAAATGGTTTATTCCTAGTGACATGAGATGTTATCGATTTCAATCCACCATGACATCTCGACATATGCAGAGTGATGTAGGACAGATGTTAGTAATCAATAATCATTATCTTGGAATCCTTTCAACCAAATATTCTCTTGTGAATTAACCGTTATACCGACCTGACCTTCTTTGTCCGGTGAACTGGGTGTTGGGATTCGCATGTGCTGAGTGGCGCACGATGCTCTCAGTTCAATATAAAGTAAAACAGCTCAATTGCAGATTACTGAATCTTTCCCTCCAATATAGCTTTGTCAAGTACGTGATCTGTCGTTTGCTGTGAATGGTACACCGTTACGTACTCGGTGGGCAAATGATAGGGCTGGCTCACAGGTTCTTGGTGACTCGAATCTGAGTGTTGACAATTAGCTCCAGATAAGCGCATATTGATTCAAGGTATCGCCATTAGCAAGGGTGTCGCAATACCAGAATATTACTCTGTTGACATGGTTAATCTTGCTAGGAGTTACAACTTGACCATCAATGGTAGTGGCAATAATGATGAGGCAGTTAATAATGTGATTTCTGAAACCAGGTTTGGTTGTCTTGGGATTGTTAAGGTTGTGGATCATCTGATCTATCTGAGGAAAACCGACATTGAGGAATGACAAGGACAATACTACCGTGGAATATACAACCCAAGTTGAGATTCAAGTATAGTTAACTATTGTCCTTCTCGAAATGAAGGTTGATCCTTGACTCGATTCCCATGCATTATCTAACACTTCTGCATTGAAGTCAACCAGGATACTTGTCTTTTTGTGTTCAGAGTTATAAGTTCTTTCTGCAGTTATATATCATGGATAGTTCATTCTTCAGTTCCATTTAAATGATAGATGAATCACTTATTCTACTCAGGTATTCTTAGTACCTTATTAGGATCAAATCATTGATCAGGAGGAGACGCGAACAATATACGAGAGTATGAAAGAAGTCTGAGTCAAACTCGATAGCATGGTTCTCCTGATAATACCTTTGCCTGTATAGAGTGGAGTCAGCACTACTCCTTCTACTAAGGTGAAACCACATCACTGTTTTTTAAAAGACATTGCAATAGTTGGAGTCGTGGCACACGAGTAGAGTCAGTACAACGGTATTTTAGCCAGTCGCTTGGAAAATACTGAGTAAGGCGGAAGATAGACTGCGAGCACAACAACAATGACCTCGTTCACAGGATTCGTCTTGCCGGACACTTTTGAGTTTTGTACATAATGATAGTATAAGACAATACTTGGTGGACAAAACATTCATTCAAAGGGTTAGGATCACAGAATGAGTTCCCATTGACAGATTATCTTTCACTGTCCAACAATACTAGTATTTGGATTAAATTTCAATCAACGAGTGCAGTAGCAGTTCTCAACAACATATTTGAATGGGAATAGGTGATGTGACATTTGATAAGTTGTTACTATCAGTACTGTACGGTATACAAATAAAATATGTTACTAATATTCTGTTTGCATTATCCACTGATACGAGCATTCACAGTGAAAATAAATGAATGAATGTAGAATCTCTTCTGAACAATACATTCCTATTCCGCTAGGTGGAGTACCATTCACCAAGTTGTTAGTACTTATGCTCGACATCATATTCATATAATATGATATAAAAATTGTCTTTGTGTTTTCCAGTGATACTAGTATTCACATTCCAACTGAAGGAACAACTGTAGAACAAGTTCGCAATGAAATATTGGTATCAGGATAAGTCAAGTGACAATTATCAAGTCACTCGTATCGTACCAGACAGTATATATCTATAGTATGATACTAAAATTCACTTTGCATGATCCACAGAGACTGGTATTCAGATTGTGAATAATTGGATCACTGTAGTATCTGGTCTGAACTTCATATTCATATCTAGATAGGTGGAGTAACAATTTTTGAGTTGATAGTATCTGTATCGCACAAAACATCTCTACAATGTAATACTAAAATTATAATCACATTTTTCACTGATACTAGTATTCACTGTCAAATTGATTGAACAACTGAAGTTTCCGATCTCAACTACATTGTCGAACCTGGCTAAGTGAATTAACATTTACCAAGTCCTTAGTATCTTTACTGGACAGCATATTTATAGAATCTGAGAATAAGATTATTTTCCATGGTTCACTGATATCAGTATTCAAATTCAAATTGAATCAAGAACTGTAGTCTCTGGTCTCAAAGAGATATTCGTATCTGCAGCCGTAACACAACATTTATCAAGCTGTGAGTATCGATACTGGACAGTATATATATAAAGTATGATACTAAAATTCCCTTTGCTTCGTCGACTGATACTATTATTCAGATTCAAGGTATGTGGATGACTTTAGTATCAGTTGTGAACTACATATTCATGTATAGACAGGTGGAGTAACAGGTGCGAAGTAGTTAGTATCATTACGGGATAGCATATTTATATCACATGATACCAACATGCTCATGTCATTATCCACTGATTTAGTATTCAACTTTAAACAAAGAACTGACTGTGCTTTGACCTCTGAATGATATATACCACTATTTATTGTATGAAACAAGAATGATGCTGATGTAATCTACTGATACTAGTATTACAACTCAGATTAAATGCATGATTCTGGTGTCGTTTCTGAACAACATGTTGCTGTCGGTCTACACAGAGAATTGTGTGACTAATTGGTCAGTATCTTGGCTGGACAGGATATTATACAATACAATACAGTAATGATCTGAGCATCATCCACCAATAATAATATTGGCAATCGAATTTTATGAACGACTGAAGTATTAGTTATGAATGTTATACTTGTATCTGGATACGTTGAGTAACATTCGACAACCTGAGAGTATTCTTTCTGGACAGCATATATACATAATATGATACACAAAGTATCTTTGCATTATTGACTGATATGAGTATTTACATTCAAATTGAATAAAGACAGTAGCATGAGTTCTCAACAACATAGTCGTATCTGGATAGGTGAAGTAACATTTACCAAGTTGTTAGTGTCTTACTGGTCAGCATATATATTAAATATGATTCTGCAATTCTCTTTGCATGATCCACTGATACTAGCATTCAAATCAAAGAAAATAAACCACTGTAGAATCAGTTCCTAACGACCTATTCGTATCTGGATAGGTGCAGTGACATTTTCCAAGTTGTTAGTATCTTGACTGGACAGCATGTTTATAAAATATGATGCTAAAACTCACTTCGCATTGTCCACTGATACCAATACTCCCAATCCAATTATATGAAAGACTGCAGTATCAGATCAGAAAGACATATTCTTATCATGATAGGTGGAGTAACATTCACTAAGTTGTTATTGAATTTACTGAACAACATATTTATTCAATATGATACAAACATTATCACTCCATTTTGGAGTGATACTGGCATTCACATTCGTATTAAATGAACACCTCCAATGCGCAGTATCCCTGACACATTCCTATCTGGATAGCGGAAGTAACATATACCAAGTTGTTAGTATCTTTGCAGCACAGTATAATTATACAATATAATATTAAACGTATCTTTGTATTTTCCAGTGAGACTTCTCTTAGAAGTCAATTTAAGCGAGCAACTGTGCTATAAGTTCTCAATGAGATATTTGTATCTGGATAGGTGATGTAACATTCAACATGTTGTTAGTATCACAGTGGACAGCATGAATATATTATAAGATACTACAATTCACTTTGCATGATCCACTGATACTAGTATTCACATTCAAAGTAGATGAACAAGTGTAGTATAAACTCAGAACTACATATTGCTATCTGGATAGGATGAGTAACATTTAGTAAACCGTTAGTATCTATTGTGGACACCATATATATATAATATGATATGACAATGCTTTGTCTTTTTTCAACTGATACTAGTATTCACATTCAACGTGGATCTATCACTGTATGATCATGTCTCAAGTACATATTCGAACCTTGAGAAGTGATGTTACATTTATAAAGTTCTTAGTATCATTACTTGAGAGCATATATATAACATATGATATTAAAATTTTCTTCCCATTGTGAACTGATGCTAATATTCACATTGAAATTGTACGAAAGATGCCGGTATCAGTTCTGAACCACAAATTCCCATCTCGATAGGTGGAGTAACATGTACCAAGTTGTTAGTATCTTTACTACACAGCATATTTATAATCTATGATAGCAAAATTCTCTTTACATTATACACTGATACTATTGTTCACATTCAAATTCAAGCAATGACTGAGGTATCATCTCTGAACAATATATACCACAATATAGTGTATGATACTGCAATGTTCCTTACATAATCCACTGCGATTAGTATTCAAACTCAGATTTAATGAATGATTGTCGTATCTGTTCTGAACGACATATTGGAATCTGGATAGTGGAGTATCATTTACCATGTGGTTGTTATCAATACGGAACAACATGATTGTACAATATGATTCTAAAATCATCATAGAAATATCCATGGATTATAGTATTCACATTTCAATGATATGAACGACTGTAGAATCAGTTATAAATGCCATAAATATATCTGGATAGGTGGAGTAACATTAAGCAACTGGTGAGTACCATTACTGGACAGCATATATATATAATATGATATCAAAATTATGTTTCCATAATCCTCTAATAATCGTATTCACATTCAAATTTAAAGAACAACTCTAGTGTCATTATTCAACATCATATTCGTATCTGGATAGGTGAAGTAACATTGACCACTTCGCCAGTATCTTACTGGATAGCATATATACGACATCAGATACTGAAATTCTCTTTGCAAGTTTCACTAATACTCGGATTGACATTCAAATTAAATAAACTACAATAGTATCAATTATAAACAATCTATTTGTATCTGGACATGTGGAGTAACATTTAACAAGTTGTTAGTATCTTAAATGGACAGGTTATTTATTCAATATGATACTAAACATCCCTTGGCATTGTCCACAGAGACTAGAATTTACATTCAAATTCCACGAAGGACTGTAGAATAAGTTCCCAATGACATATTTGAGTCTCGATAGGTGATGTATTATTTATGAAGTTGTATGTATCATACTGCGCTATATGTATATACTATATGATAATAAATTCCATTTTGCATGATCCACCATGATCAGTATTCAGATTGAGAGTAGATAAACCACTGTATTACCAGGTCTCGACTACATATTTGTATCTATCTATGTTGAGTAACATATATTAAGTTGTTAGTATCAATATTTCACAGTATATTAATACTATATGATTCAATAAATATCTTCGCATTTACCACTTATATTAGTATTGACATTCAAACCAAATCAACAACTGTACTATTGGTTTGCAGGGACATAGTCGTACCTGGATAAGTGTAGTAACCTTTACCAATTTGCTAGTATCTTTACCGGACAGCATCTTTATCCAATGTGACAATAAAATTATACTTCCATTCTCCACAGATATTAGTATTTACATTGAAATTAGATGAATGACTGTAGTATCAGTTCTAAATGATATATTCGTATCCTCCGAGGTGACATAACAGTTCCCAAGTTGTTACTATCTTTACTGGGCAGCATATATATAGAGTATACTACTAAGATTCGGTTTGAATTATCCACTGATACTAGTATTGAAATTCAAATGATAAGAACAACTGTAGTATCAGTTCTGAACTACATATTTGTACGTAGATAGGTGGATCAACTTCCGACATGTTTTTGGTATCTTCAAAGGACAGCATATTTATACAATATGATACTAAATTCACTTTGCATTATCCATTGGTACTTGTATTCACATTCGAATTAAAACCAAGACTTTGGTATCACTTCTCACCTATATATATTAATAATGAATGTATGATACTAAAAGGAAGTTTACTTGATCCAATGATACTAGTATTCGCAGAGAAATTGAACGAATGATTGTACTATCGGTTCTAAACAACATATTGATATCTACATAGGTGGAGAATCATTGAGCAAGTAGTTAGTATGTTTACTGGACAGCATATTGATTCAATTCAATACTAATATGATTATTACATGATTTACTGATAATGATATTGACATCCAAGTTAAATGAACGACTGAAGTATCAGTCAAGAATGACATAATTGTATCACCATGGATGGAGTCACATTCAGCAATGAGTGAGTATCCCCACTGCCGTGCATATATATAGGATATGATATTACAATTATCTATGTGTGAGTGACTGATTTTAGTATTCACATTCAAATTGAATGAACGACTGTAGTATTAATTCTCAGTGGCATATTCGTATTAGTATAGGTGGATTAGCATTTAACAAGTTGTCAGGATCTTTACTGGACGACATATCCACAAATTGGATACTACAAGTATTTCTGCATTGTCTGGTGATTCATGTGTTCACATTGGAAGTGAACAAACCACTGTAGGATCGGTTCCTAATCACATATGCGCATCTGGATAAGTGAAGTAACATTGATTATGTTGTTAGTATCTGAAAGGACAGCATATAAAACAATATGATACCAATCTTATTTTTGGCGGAGCCACTTATACTCGTATGCACAATGACATCAAATGAACCACTGCAGTATTTGATCTTAACACCTTATTTCTATCTCGATCAGTACGGTATCCTTTGCCGGGTTCATAGTATCGTTACTGGCCAGGATATGAATACATCAAGAAAATACAATTATCTTTGGATTTTCGACTGACACGAGTTTCGCATTCAAATTACATGAAAGACTGTAGTATCAGTTCTGAACGACATAGTTCTATGTCGATAGCTGATTTGAAACTTACCAACTTATTAGTATCTCACTTGACAGCAGATATATAATGCAGGATAACTAAATTCTTGTTGTATGATCAACTCATAACAGTATTCACATGCACATGACATGCAAGGCTGTCGTATCACTTCTCAATGACATATTTTTCGCCGGAGACGTGGGGTAACATTGATCAAGTTGACAGTATGTTAGCTGGACGGTATGTCAATACAATCTGAGATCGAAATTATCTTGGAGTTGACACTGATACTAGTATTCATATTCTAATTACATGAACGACTGTAGTATCAGTTCTCAACATGATATTTGTATCTTGATAGGTGAAGTAACATTTACCAACTTGTGAGTATCTTGCTGGACAGCATATTAATTAAATATGAAACTGAGATTCTCTTTGCATGCTTAACTGATACTAGTATTCACATTGAAATTAAAGAAACGACTTCAGTATAGGTTTTCAGCGACATATTCGTGTCTGGGCAGGTGGAGTCACATTTACCAAGTCGTTAGTATCTATACAAGAGAGCATATTTATATAATATAATACCAACACTCTCTTTGCATTATCCACTGATACTAGTATTCACATTCAGATTATATTAACAACTGTAGATTCAATTCTGAACAGTATAGTCATATCGAGATGTGAGAAGTAACATCTCCTGAGTAATTAGTATCCTTGCTGGGCAATATATGTATACAACGTGATACTGGATGTGTCTTTACATTATCCACCGGTACTAGTATTCCTATTCGAATTCAATGAGTGACTGGAGTATCAGTTCTCCGTGACATTTTCGTATCTGGATAGGTGAAGTAACATTTACTTAGTTGTTAGTATCCCACTGGACAGTGTACATATTATATATGATACTGAAATTCATTTTGCAAGATATACTGATACCAGTAGTGCCATTCAAATTGAATGAATAACAATTGTATCAATTCTCAACTACTAATTCGTATCTGGTCAGGTGGACTAACATACACCTTGTTGTTAATATATTGATTGTATAGCATATTTTAACAGATGATACTAGAATTATGTTTGCATTATCCACTGATACTAGTTTTTACAGGCAGAATATTCAATTGATTGGATAATACTTGAATGATGCTTACATGATCGCAAGATACTAGAATTCACATTCAGATTGAGAAAATCATTGTCGTATCGGTTTTGAACTTAATAGTTCTGCCTGGTTACGTGTAGTATTGTTTCCCAACTAGTTCGTATGATTAGTGGACAGCATATATATAAAATATGATACCAAAATTATGTTTGGATTATTCACAGATAATGGTTTTCATATGCAAATCAGATACACAATGGTTGTATCAGTGCTTAACATGACACCTGTATCTGGATAAGTGGAATAACATTTATCAACTTAATAGTATCTTTGCTTGACAGTCGATTAATAAAATATCATACAAAAATTTTCTTGCTATTATTGACTGTTACTAGTATTGACATTCTAATCAGATGAACGAATTTAGTCCCAGTTCTGAACAACATATTCATATCTGTATAGGTGGAATAACATTTACCTAGTTGTTATTATGTTGATTGGGCATCATATATGTAAAATATGATATTAAACTATCTTTGTATGATCGACTTATACTAGTTTGAACATTGAAATTAAAAGACCAACTGTAGTATCAGATCTGAAAAATATATTTGTATCTGGACAGGTGAGGTACCACTTTCCAAGTTGTTAATATCGTTACTAAACGGCATATTCAGAAAAGATGATCATAAATTACGTTTGCATTATCCTCTCATACTAGTATTCACCAGCAAATCAGATGAACAACTGTAGAATGAGCTCTGAACAATGTATTCATATCTGGATTGGTGGGGGAACATTTACCAAGTTCTTAGTATCTTTACAGGACACCATATGCATAAAAGATGATATCAAATTTGTCTTTGCATTATCCACTGATACTTGTAATCACAGTGAAATTAAATAAACGACTTTAGTATCAGCTCTGAAACATCAATTCATATCAGGATAGGTGGAGTACCATGTACCCAGTTGTTACTATATTTACTGGACAGCATATTTATATTGTCCGATGCTAAAATTATTTTGCATCATGCACTAATACTAGTATTCGCATTGAAATTCAAAAAACCACTGTTGTATCAGTTCTGAATGACATATTCCTACTGGATAGGTGGAGTAACATTTGACCAGTTGTTAGTATCTGTACTTTAGCACATATTTATAATATATGATACAAAAATTGTCTTTCCTATATCCACTGATACTAGTATAATGATTCAAATTCATTAAACAACTGTAGTATCAGTTCGGAATGACATATTCATATCTTGATAGGTGGAGTAATTTTTATCAAGTTGTTGATATCTTTACTGGGCAGTAAATTTATAATATATGATATGAAAATTTGGTGTGCAATATCCTTGATACTAGAATTTACATCTGAATTGAGTAAACGACTGTTGTATCAGTTCTTAACGACACATTCCTATCTGCACAGGTAATGTTGCATTCAACAAGTTGTTAGTATCTTTACTAGGCAGTGTATGTATAAAATACGATACAATGATTATCTTGGCATTTTGCACTAATACTATGTCTCAATTATTTCAATTTCACATCCGCTGTCCAATCAATTCATATGGTATAGTAATATCTACTCATTTTCAATTCATATACTTGAAAGTTGTGCAATTAATCCGGACTAATTAGTATCTTGATTGAATAATCTAGATCTCGCATTGTGGTTGCTAGGAATCTGATTAAATTCTTCCTATCATCTTTAGTGAATATGTATGAACTTGGTATATTTATGATGAACACTTGTCCAGGCACATTATTGCGCTGTTGATCATATTCAACTGTTAAGTCGATACTCAATTTGGAGTACATCAACAGTGTTCCAAAAAGATGAAGAGTTGGTGTTTGTACTTTTGATCAGTTGATGGATTATATTAAGAACAATATCAATACTTCCCAATCAGCATACAATGCACGCCCACTGTGGGTATAAACCAATGTATAACCGAACCATCATCCTGTGATGAAGATTCGATCTAGTATAAAGTTGATATCACAACATAACATTTGGAAATATTAGTATGTGTATTGCGGCATGAATATTCACATTGCAGTAATGTTAACGTCAGATGACATATTTCATTAAATAGCATTCTCAACCACAGTCTTCAAAATAATATCATTTGAAATTGTCATGCTTAGTGTGTAGTTATATACAAATGAGATGCACCAAAAATAAACATTCTCAGTCTGAGAATTGTTTATCTACATATTAGTATCTGGATAGGAGAAGTAACATCTATTAAGCTGTTCGAATCGGGGTGGGACTGAATATTTATAAAACATGATACTGCAATTACCTGCGGATTGCCCAATGATACGCGTATTCACATTCACATCTAATTTGAGACTGGAGTATCAGTACTCAATGACATAGTCGTAACTGGGCAGGTCCATTAACATATACTAATCGGTTAGTATCTTTCCTGGACGGCATACTTATACAATATGATAATAGAATACTCCTTCCATTTTCCACTGAAATTGGTATTCGCTTTGAAATTGTATTACTTACTGTAGTGTCATGTCACAAAGACACATTCGTATCTGTAAAGGTGACAGAATATTTAGCAAGTTGTTACTATTTTCACATGACCGCTTATGTATACTATAAGATACTAAGATTCTGTATGAATTGTCCACTAATACTGGTATTTAAATTCAAATTATACTAATAACTGTAGTATTAGTTCTGAACAACATATTAGAATCAAGATCAGTGCAGTGGCATCTACCAAGTTGTTAGTATCTTAGCCAGACAGCATATACAAAAAATATGATACCAAATGTCTATTTCCATTATCCACTAATACTAGTATTCACATTCAAATTAAAGAAATGAATGTGGTATCACATCTGAATGACATATACTACTTTTGATTGTATGATACTAGAATGATGCTGTCATAATCCACCGATACTAGTATTCACATTCAGATTGAGTCACTGATTGTTGTATCAAGCCTGAACAGTGCCATATTGGTATCAGGACAGGTCCAGTATCATTTACCTAGTGGATGGTATCAATACAGCGCAGCATATTGATATATTGCAATAGTCAATCGCACTGTATATTATGTACTGAAATAAGTATTCACATTCCCAATGAATGAACGACTGAAGTATCAGTTGTAAATGACATAATTGTAGCGGGATAGGAAGAGTGGGATTTATCAACTAGCAAGTATCCTGACCACAGAGTATAGATTTAAAATATGATAGTCATTTTTCCTTGCATAATCCACTGATATTAGTATTCAGATTCAAATGAACTGATCGACTGTAGTATCAGTTTTCAATAACATATGGATTTGTGAATAGGTGAAGTAAGACTTACACAGGTGTTAATATGACAATGGACAGAATCTATATTAAATATGATACTGAAATTCTCTTTGCATGATCAACTGATGCTAGTTTTCACATTGAAGTGAAATGAACGGCTGTAGAATCAAGTCTCAACGTCAGATTTGTACTTTGATAGGTTGAATAACATGTACCAAGTTGTTAGTATCATGACTGGACATCATAATTTTACAATATGATACGAAAATTTTCAGTGTATGAGCCACTGATACCTGTTTTCAAATTCAAATTGAATGAACAGATGTAGTATCAGGTATGAACAAAATGTTCCTATCTGGAGAGGTGGTTTACCATTTACTACGTTTTTAATATCTTTATGGGACACCATCTTTATACATTATGATAGAAAAATTATGTTTGCATTATCCACAGATATAAGTATTCACAGTGAAATTAGATGAACAACTGTAGTATCAGTTATGAACGACATATTCATATCTGAACAGGTGTGGATTCATTTACCAAGTTGTGAGTATCTTTACTCGGCAGCATATTTATAAATGATGATACTTCAATCATTGTTCAATGATCTACTGACACTAATATTCACAGTCAAATTCAATAAACGACAGTAGTTTTATTTCTGAACAATGTATTTGTATCAGGCTGGATGGAATACCATATACAGAGTTGTTAGTATCTTTACTGCACAGCATAATTATATAATATTGTTCTAAAATTATCTTTGCATTCTCCAGCACTACTAGTATTCAAATTGAAACTCAGTATACTACTGGTGTATCAGTTCCAAATGACATGTGCATTCCTGGTCATGGGGAGTAACATTTGATTGGTTCTCATTATCTGTACTGTACAATAAATATATAGTACCTGATACTAAATGAAGCTTGGTATAATCGACTGAGACAAGTCAACAGATTTTCATTAAATCAACGACTGTGGTAACATTTCTGCATGACATATTCGTAACTGGATTGGTTGATTAACATTTAACATTTTGTTAGTATCTTTACTAGACAGCATATTTTTAAAATATGATGTGAAAATTAGCAGTGCATTATCCACAGATACTAGTATGCAAACCCGAATTAAGTGAATGACTGTAGTATCAGTTTTGAACCAAATATTTGTATGTGGTCAGGTATAGGTACATTCAAGATGTTGTTGGTGTCTTTGCTGGACAGCGTATTAATATATTATGATACGGAAATTAGCTCTGCATTATCCACCAATACTAGTATTTCAATTCCAATCAAGGGAACAACTGTAGTATCAGTTCTGAATCACATATTCCTATCTGTTCAGGTATAGTTACATTCTACGTGTTGTTAGTATCTGTACTGGACTGCATATTTTAATAATGAGGTACAAAAGTTACCTGCACATTATCCACCAATACTAGTATTCAAATCCGAATACGGGAAGCACTGTAGTAACAGTTTTGAACCACATATTCGTATCTGGTCAGGTATAGTTACATTGAACATGTTGTTAGTATCTTTACTGGATAGCATATTTCTATAAAATCATACGAAAAGTTACTGTGCATTATCCACCAATACTAGTATTCAAATCCAAATTAAGTGATCGACTGTACGATCAGTTTTGAACCCCATATTCGTATCTGGTCAGTCTTAGTTACATTGAACATGTTGTTAGTATTTTTACTAGACAGCATATTTGTATAATATGATGTGAAAATTGGCTGTGCAGTATCGACTGATCCTAGTATTCAAATCTGAATTAAGTGAACTACTATAGTATCAGTTCTGAACCACATCTTCTTATCAGGTTGGGTATAATTACATTCAACATGTTGTTAGTATCTTTACAGGACAGAATATGTTTATAATATGATAAGAAAATTAGCTGTACATTATCCACGAATACTAGGATTCAAATCCGAATAAGTGAATGACAGTAGTATCTGTTTTGAACCACATATTCATATCTGGTCAGGCATCGTTACATTCAACATGTTGTTAGTATCTTCACAAGACACCATATTTGTACAATGGGATAAGAAAATATGCTGTGCATAATCAACCAATGCTAGTATACCAATCCCAATTAAGTGATTGACTGTAGTATCAGTTTTGAACCACATAATGGTATCTGGTCAGGCATAGTTACATTTCACATGTTGTTGGTATCTTCCCTGGGCAGCATATTTTTATAATATCATATGAAAATAAGCTGTGCATTATCCACTAATACCAGTATACAAATCCGATTTAAGTAAACGACTGTCGTATCAGTTTTGTACCACATATTTGTATCTGGTCAGGTATTGTTACAGTCAACATGTTGGTAGTATCTTTACTGGACTGCATATATTAATAATATAATATCACAATTACCTGTGCAGTATCCACCGATACTAGTATTCAAATCCGAATTAAGTGAATGACGTTAGTATCAGTTCTGAACTATATATTCTTATATTATCAAGTATAGTCAAATTAATCAAGTTGTTAGTATCTTTACTGCACAGCGTATGTTAATAATATGATACACAAATTAGCTGTGCATTATCCACTGATACTAGTATTCAAATATGAATAAGTGAATGACTGTAGTATCAGTTTTGAACCCCATATTCATATCTGCTCAGTCATAGTTTCATTCAACATGTTGTTAGTATCTTTATTGGACAGCATACTTTTATAATATGATACGAAAATTAGCTGTGTACCATCCACCAATCCTAGTATTCAATTCCGAATTAAGTGAACGACTATAGTATCAGTTTTGTATCACATATTTGTATCTGGCCAGGTATAGTTACAGTCAACATGTAGGTACTATGTTTACTGGACTGCATATTTGAGTAATATGATATGAAAATTTGCAGTGCAGTTTCCACCAATACTGGTATTCAAATCCGGATTAAGTGAATGACTGTAGTATCAGTTCTGAATCACAAATTCTTATCTGGTCAGGTACAGTTAAATTGATAATGTTCTTAGTATTTGTACAGCACAGCGTATGTTAATCATATGATTCACAAATTAGCTGTGCGTTGGAGACTGATACTAGTATTCAAATATGAATAAGTGAATGATGGTAGAATCAGTTTTGAAACCCATATTTGTATCTGCTCAGCCATAGTTACATTCAACAAGTTGTTAGAATCTTTACTAGACAGTATACTTATATAATATGATATGAAAAGTAGCTGTGCAGTATCCACCGATACTAGTATTCAAATATGAATCACGTAAACGACTGTGGTATCAGTTTCGAACCACTTATTCTTATCTGGTCAGGTATAGTTTCATTCAACATGTTGTCAGTAACTTTAATGGACAGCATATGTTGATAATTAGATATGAAAATTAAATGTGCATTTTCAACTGTTACTAGTATTCCAATACGAATAAGTGAATGACTATAGTATGAATTCTCAACCACATATTTGAATCAGGTCAGGCATAGTTACATTCAACATGTTGTTAGTATCTTCACTTGACAGCATATGTTTATAATATAATACGAAAATTTGCTGTACTTTATCCATCAATACTAGTATTCAAATACGAATAAGTGAATGACTTTATAATCAGTTGTGTACCACATATTCGTATCTGGTCAGGCATAGTTACATTCAACATGTTCATAGTATCTTCACTTGACAGCCTATGTGTATAGTATGATACGAAAATTAGCTGTTCATTATCAACCAATAACAGTATTAAAATCTGATTTCAGCGAACGACTGTAGTGTCAGTTTTGAAACACATATTTGTATCTGGTCAGGTTTAGTTACATGCAACATGTTGTTACTATCTTTATTGGACACCATATTTTTATAATGTGATACCAAAATCAGCTATGCAGTATCTACCGATACTAGTATTCAAATCTGAATTAAGTGATCAACTGTAGTATCAGTTTTGAACCTTATATTCGTAGCTGGTGAGGCATAGTTACTTTGAATGAGTTGTTAGTAATCGTACTGGACAGCATATTTTTACAATATGATATGAAAATTAGCCGTGCAGTATCCAGCGATACTAGTAACCAAATCCGAATTAAGTGAACGACTCTAGTATCAGTTCTGAACCACATATTCTTATCTTGTCAGGTATAGTTACATTCAACATGTTGTTAGCATCTGTACTGGACAGCATATGTTTATAATATAACATGCAAATTAGCTGTGCATTATCCACCAATACTAGTATTGACATACAAATATGTAAAATCCTATAGTATCAGTCTTGAACCACATATTCGTATCGGGCCAGGCATACTTACATTCAACATGTTGTTAGTATCTGCACATGACGGCCAATTTTTATAATATGATACGAAAATTTGCTGTGCATTTTTGACGAATCCTAGTATGTATCTCAGAATTAAGGGAACCACTATAGTATCAGTTTTGAACCACATATTTGAATCTAGTCGGGCGTAGTTACATTCAACACGTTGCAAGTATCTGTTCTGGACAGCATATTTTTATAATATGATACGAAAAATAGCTGTGCCATATTCATCAATACTACTATTAAAATCCTAATTACGTGAACCACTGCATTATCAGTTTAGAACCACTTATTAATATCTGGTCATGTATAGTTACATTCATCATGTTGTTAGTATCTTTACTGCACAGCATATGTTTATAATATGATACGAAAATCTGCTGTCCATTATCCACTAAGACTAGTATTCAAATCTGGATAAATGAATGACTGTAGTATCTGTTTTGAACAACATATTCATATCTGGTCAGGTATAGTTACATTCAACATGGTTTTAGTATCTTTACTGGATAGCATATTGTTATAATAAGATTCAAAAATTTGCAGTGCATTATTCACCAATACTAGTATTCATATCCGAATAAGTAAATGACTGTAGAATATGTTTTGAATCACATATTCATATCTTCCCAGGCATAGTTACATTCAACATGTTGTTAGTATCTTCAGTGGACAGAATTTTTGTACAATCCGATACGAAAACTAGCTGTGGATTATCAACTGATACTAGTATTCAAATCCAACTTAAGTTTACACCTGTAGTATCAAGTTTGTACCACATATACGAATCTAGCCTGGCATAGTTACATTCATCATGTTGTTAGTATCTTTACTGGATAGCATATGTTTATAGTATGATATGAAAATTAGCTGTGCATTATCGACCAATACTGGTATTCAAATCTGATTTAAGTGAACAACTTTAGTATCTGTTTGGAACCACATAATTGAATCTGCTCAGACATAGTTACATTCAACATGTTGTTAGTATCTGTACTACACGATATATCTGTATCATAAGTTACGAACATTCAAATCTTCGCATTATCCACAGATCACATGTCTCAAATATTTCAACACTATATCTGCTGTCCAATCAATTCACATGGTATAGTAATATTCAATTATTGTCAATTTATATACTTGCCAGTTTAGTTATCAATCAGTACAAGTGAATATCTTCATTCAATCATGCATGTCTGTAATTGCGGTTGATAGTTGTCTGATTCCATTATTAGTATCATCATTAGTGAATTTCTAAGAACTTGTCATATTTACGACAAACTTTCATCCAGACACATTACTGTGTTGTCAATCAGCTTATACTGTTTAGTGGATAGTGAGTTTGGAGCATATGAACACAATTACACACTGTTCCATTTGAATGTTAGTACTAGTATTGGTGGATACTGTAAAGAGAATTTTGGTACGATATGTTTTAACAATACTATTCAGTAAAGATACTAACCCCTTCGAAATGCTACTCCACCAATCTAGATCGGAATATATTGTTCAGAACTGATACCACAGTAGTTCATATTATTTGAATGTGAAAACTAGTATTGGTGGATAATGGTAAGGGAATTTTCGTATCATATTTTATTTATATGCTGTCCAGTAACGATACTAACAACTTGGTAAATGTGACGTCGACTCTCCAGATAGGAATATGTTGTTGAGAACCTATACTTCAGTCTTTCATCTGATTTCAATATGAATACTAATATCAATGGCAAATCCCAGGATAATTTTACAATCACACTGTGTGATTAGGCTGTCCAGTGAAAATACTAACTACTTGATAAATGTTACTTCACCTATCCAAGTATGACTATGTTGTTGAGAACTGATACTACAGTCATTGATTCAATCTGGATGTAAATACTAGTATCCGTGGAAAATGCAAAGATAGTTTTAATATCATACTGTATCAATGTACTGTCCAATAAAGATACTAACAAATTCATAAATCTTACTCCACCTATCCAGATATGGATATGTAGTTGAGACCTGATACCACAGATGTTTATTCAATTTGAATGTGAATACTAGTATCTGTGCCTCATGGAAAGTGAATTTTACTATCATATATTATATATATGCTGTCCAGTACAATACTAACAACTTGGTGAATGTTACATCAGCAATCCAGATACGAATATGTCATTGAAACCTATACCAAATTCGTTCATTGAATATAAATGTCAATATTCGTATAAATGGACACTGCAACAATAATTTCAATATCACACTATACATATATGCTGTCCAGCGATGATACTAACGACTTGGTAATTCAGACTGCCCCAATCAAGATACGAATATATCGTTCACAAGTAATACTATAGTCATTTATTCATGGTGAATGGTAATCCTATTATCACTGTGTAATGCCAACAAAATTTCTTTATTCAATTTGTTATATATGCGGTCTAGCAAAGGAACTGACACCTTGATAAATATTACGTCACCGATCCACATACAAATATATTCTCGGACACTGCTACAGCACCACTTCGTCGAACTTGATTCTGACTACTTGTTCAGTGGAAAGTGTGTGGATGATGTTGTATCATATTGTGTTATTATGCTTTCAAGTGGAAGTATATACAACTGGGTAAATATTACTTCACCTGTCTAAATACTGGTATGCTGTTGAGTTGTGATACCACAGTCGGAATTGTAATTTGAATAGGAGGACTAGTATTCCGTGGGAAATGCGAAGATATTTTCAATATCGAATTGTATAATTATGCTATCTATTGATGATTCTAACAACTTGGTAAATGTTACTTGAACTATCCAGCTAGTATTATATCTTACAGAAGTGATACTACAATTGTTTCTTTAATTTGAATGTGATTACTAGTATGTTTGAAAAATGAAAAGATATTTCTAGTATCAAATTGTATCAATATGCCATCCAGCAATGATACTAACAACATGTGAATTGCTACTCTGGATATCCAGATACGAATATATCATTCAGAAGTGATAATACAGTCGTTATTTTAATTTGTATGTGAATTCTAGTATCAGTGAATAATGTAAGGAGAATTTTAGTGTTATATTTTATATATATGCTGCCAGGTAATGATAGTAACAACTTGGTGAATATTACTTGAGCTGTTCAGATACGAATATGTTGTTGAGAACTGACACTGCAGTTGCTCATCGAATTGGAATTTCAATACTAGGCTCACCAGACAATGGAACGATGATTTTACTATGATATTGAATTCATAAAGAGTGCAGCGAAGATGATAACAACTTGGTAAACGTTACTCCACCTTTCCACACCGGAATTGCTTGTTGAGAACTCACAGTACAGTCGTACATTCAATTTGAATGTGAATACTTGAATCAGCTGACAATGCAGAGCGAATTTGTGTATCATGTTGTATAGATATGCTTTCCGGTAAGATACTAACAGTTTGATATATGTTACTTAACCTATCCAGATAAAAATATGACTTTGAGAATTAATACTACCAAGGTTCAATTAATATGATTGTGAATACCAATATCACTGGAAAATGAAACAAAAAATTCTATATCATATGGTATTAGCATGCTGTCCAATAGAGATACTAACAACGGGGTAAATGTTACTCAACCTATCCGAGACACAAATATATTGTTCAGAAGTGCAACTAAAGTTGTTCATTTAATTTCAATATTCATACTAGCAATAGTGGATAATGGAAAGATACTTTTGGTATCATAGTTTCAAACATGCTGTCCAGTAAATATACTAACAACTTGGTAAATGTTACTCCAGCTATCCAGATAGAAATGAGTCATTGAGAGCTGATACTACAGTCATTCATTCAATTTGAACGTGAATATTAGTATCAGTGGCGAATGCAAAGTCAATTTTAGTATCATACTGTTAAACTATACTGTCCAGAAAAAACTAACTTGTTGGTAAATCTTACTCCAGCTATCCAAGTACAATTAGGTTATTGACAACTGATACTTCAGTTGTTCATTGAATTTGACTGTGAATACTATTATCAGTTGATAATAATAATTTGAACGTCCTCGTAATGAGTATCTGGAATGAACAGTATTGTCATTCAAGTCTAACGCAGGAATGCAGCTAACTAATAGAACTGTTGCAGCTAGCAAGCAACCAAGCATGTAAGGTACCTTACCGTCTCATCACCAGTTGCACCTTTTTGTATTTTCTTCCATTCTCCTTCTCAAAATTAACAACCACTCAACATATAATGGTATCCTTAGTCGGAGATTTTGTTAGTTACTTTACTTCAGGCATTTCCTTATAGTCCTAAATTTAGTATTTCTGCCCGATGTGGAATTATAGACACAGAGTACCGGGCTGTGAGCGGAACCATCCATGCTGGCAAGCTATATGTATGGGTGGGGTACCACATTGTCGTATTACCTGGCGCATTTTTTGTATTTTCTTTCATCTTCCTCTGCCAAATATGCCATTACTCAATAAGTAATGCTATTTCCAGTATGAAACTTTGTTAGCAGCTTCTCTTAATACTTATCTACCATGCCTTTTAATTAATTTCACTCTCTATTGTGGGATTGTTGATAAATAGTGCTAGATGAAAAGCAACCACTTTCAGATGCCAAGAGATATTCTCAGTGTGGTACCACACCTTCTCTTCACATGTCGCATTTTTTGCTATATTTATCCCTGTTCACCAGTATTCTTCACAACTACTCCACAAATAATCCAATTAGGAGTCTGATATTTGGTTATTGGCTTCTCTTCATACTTATCTTCAATCCCTTTTAATTATTTTATCTCTCTATTGTGACATTGTGGGGGTATACTAGTATATGATGAAGAGTCTCATCAAGGCTGGCGAGAATTTTTAGTGTGGGTGGGGATATAGTATTAACCCCAGATAGGCAGGAGTAGTTCACACCCCTGAACTGCATCCTATGGCAGCAGGTTAGATCCCTGTACTGCATCCTATGGTAGCAGGTCAGGACCCCGGCATGTGCATCCTTTTGCAGGTCAGACCCCGGTTGCCACCCCCTGCAACTGCATCCTATGGTGTGTAACGTGCATCCCACCCATAGGATGCAGTTGCAGGTTAGCTGACCTGCACTACTCCATAGACCTAGATTGCGTGTTCTCACTTACATGTAAGAGGCATGATGATATCATGTTGATCCATCGTCAATCAACTTGGTTTGCAATCTAGAATGTTTGTGTGGCACATAAGACCCTTGCTCATGCACAGACGAATTATCATGTCTCACAATTTGGTCACTGATATTAAAAAAATGCCGCCACATAGCAAACAAGGTTCACAAATTACTATTCGAGGGGATAGGTAGTCAATAACCGCACATTGTGCAGGTAGCATACAGCTGACAAAGGAGCCAGTACTATATGTTCATTGGAATCCAATTCCTTTCTCATAATTTGCTGGAGAGTTTCTATGCAGGGGTAAAAGCTTATGGGTTTAACTGGTTTTGATTTCTCAATTGGTAACCAATTCGGAACCGCGTCGGGTGTGAGAGCCGATATGGCTACTTGTGACTGTGGTTCCCCAGGTGCTAATCTCCAATGGCTAATTTCAGCTCCTGAAGTTCCTTGTGGCATTGCGATTCTCTGTTGCCACTATCAGGTATCTCAAACCGCTCAACAAATGTTGTCCGCGCAGTAGCAGGAGCAAACTGATTCATTTGCGGCTTGATGACTGCCTTAACTGTCAATATGACTGTTCTGTACCTCAAATCTTACTAATGATGCAAGACAAAAGATTATTTACACTCAAACTCAGGATGTAGCAGGGAGCATCTCTCTGCTCATTTTGATTATAATGGCAGCCAATAAAACTCAAAAAGACACTGATGTACCAAAGTTAATATTTTGCACCTAACAGTAGGATATTAGAACGCGACCATAAATTGAAATACCTGAAAATGAGAACCAGTGATTGCAACCAATGGGTCAAGCCAAACCCGGCAAAACCCGCGGGTTGACGGGTACAGGTCCGAGTTTGGCCTGCCAAGAAGGTGTTGGTTGGGTTTTCGGACTGTTTTGGAACCCAACCGAACCATTTATCCTTTCCAAACCAGCACCACTGGCGGGTTACCCGGCCATGTTGCTAACACTACACGCAGTCTGAATCTTTGTTTGTCACTTGACTTCATACTTCTCCCTATAGACATCAATTTAATATTTTGTTCCAATGTTAAAATGTAAACAAACAGCACCAGGTACTATGTAGAAGGGTCAATGGTAGAAAGCAATATATTGAGTGGGTAACACACTGTCATATTACCTGTCGCATTTTTTTGTATTTTCTATCATGTTCCTTGGCCAAATTAGCAACAAATCAACAAGTAATACTATTCTCAGTCCAAAACTTTGTTAGCAACTTTTCTTTCTACTTATGTTTAATGTCTTTTGTTTATTTTCACTCTCTATTGTAAGATGGAAGATAAATAGTACCAGCTGAAAAGTGGCAACTTTCTGCTGCCAAGATATATTCTGGGTGTGGTACCACACCTTCCCTGCACCTATCGCATTTTTTGACGTATTTACACATGTTTCCCAGCATATATTACAACTACTCCATAAATAATGCAATTCACAGTCTGAAATTGTATTATTGGCTTCTCTTCATACTTGTCTGTAATCCCTTCTATTCATTTTTTCCCTGTCTTGTGGCCATGTAAAGATATTGTACTGTATGATGAAGGGTCTCATTAAGGCTGGCAAGAATTTTTGGTATGGGTGGGGACACAGTATTTGTAAGGCCATATATCCGTATATGGCCGCGTATGTGAGTATATGGAAGGATACGGTTGCACACGTGGATGTGGTATTATAATAGAGTACTAGATAGGTAAGATTATGGCTGGTGATCTCAGAGAGATCGCGAGTCGTCTATGTAAGGTTGCGGGTACCCCGCCCTGGACATGTCCGTGCCATTGCCGAGAACCTAATCATGACTGCCATTACATCATCCCCCCCTTTAGGAGCAGACCCTCTGGGCTGCCACATACATATATAAACAAGAGAAACCTCATACGAAAAGAAACAAAACCAATGTGTACGCCTCCTCACGACTTAATAAGTCCCACAACTGATCAGCGCTCTATGAGAAGCCTTACGGCGGATTCGGTGCACAGAGAAACTCCACCTCCAGTGGTAGGTGGTAAAAACCCGTGCCGATGCCATTTATACCGGCCCGAGATCTATAAGAAAAGTAAAACCCCATAGAAAATGTCCAATCCCACTCCTCCAAGTCCAATCATTGTCGACGCTTCCTCGGATGCTCTCGGTGAAACTCAACACCCAATTCCTGCGCATTCCCGACATTCTCCGCAGGTTCCCAGCTAGTCCATACGTAACTATAACCCGCCCATTGTACGAGATAATGGAGCTTCCGGTAGCGCCGCTTAGATTCGAGGATCCAGTCGACTTCCCATTCGTCAGAGTCATCGTCTATCGTCGGCTGCGGTCCAGATGGCGGCAGGCCGGAGGTAAGAGGTGTATATTGGTCGAGCAACGAGACGTGGAAGACGTTGTGCTTCCGGATCGTATACGGAAGGTCTAATTTGTAAGCATTCTTATTGATGACCTTACTTACCATGTACGGTCCTGTCCGTTTGTAATCAAACTTCTTCGACCGCCTTGTCGTCCGGAAGTGCCGCGTTGAAAGCCAGACTTTGTCTCCAACCTCGAAAACAACCTCTTTGCCCCCAGCGTATTTCATCTGACGGGCTTGAGCCTCTTGCAAGTTCTTACCGAGAGTTTGGTGAGTCTCCTCCAAGCCAGCTGCGAAGGTGTCCGCTTGGATTTCCGATTTCAGGCTAGATGATTGCTTCGGGGCCTTAAACTGCATCACCGGATGGTAGTGGTAATTCGGCCAGAATAGAGTAATCCTCGTAGACGCGAGTATTGCATTATTGTAATCGAATTCGGCTAGCGGTAAGAGCTCAGCCGAATTGTCCTGCTCATAGTTGCAGAAAGCCCGGAGATACTGCTCCATCGTCTGATTGTGACGCTCTGTCTGCCCGTCTGGCTGTGGATGGAAGGCTGTCGAGAGCCGATGGTCAGTACTCTAGTGAGAACATACCCGGGTCCAGAATCGGCTTGTAAACTGGGTGCCGCAATCTGTCACTATGTTGTCCGGGAGGCCGCACTTGCAAATGACGTGTTCAAAGAAGAGCCGGGCCAATTCCGGTGAGTCGATATCCTTCCGGCACGCTAAATAGATTGGCATCTTTGTCAGTCGGTCCACGATAACAAGAATGCCGGTGTAGCCCGATGCCGTTGACTCTGGCAAGTCAGTGACGAAGTCCATCATGACGCGTTCCCATGGCCGTGATGGTATCTCCAACGGCATGTCGATCCCGTGCCTGGCGTGCCGAGGTGCTTCGATTCGGTGGCATACTTCGCAGCCGCTGACATACTTACGTACATGCGAGTCCATTACTGGCCAATAGAAATCCCTAGATACCAGCTCAGTAGTCTTAAGAGCTCCAAAATGACCGGACTCGGGGTTGTCATGAAATGGACTTATCACTTTTCCGCGTAGAGAATCGACCGCTGGAACATATATCCTCCCTTCGTAAGTCAAGACTCCCGCGACGACTTTCCATTGGCTTTCCTCTTCTGCAGCATCTGTGCCATCTGCAACTGGTCTGTCAACTAGCTTCGCTGGAACGTCGGCAGCCAAAGGGTCGGAAGCCTGGGGTGCGATGATTGCTGGCATGAGGTCGTCGTATGGTTCCACTGAGACGGTTGCCAATAGTCGTGCCACAGGCCTTTCGTAGCGGATCTCGTAGTCGGGCCGTCTGGACGGAACATCGGCCGGGTTCTTGCTACCTTCCAGGTGCTCGATGACAAAGTCGTAAGCCGAGAGAGTTTCCGACCACCTGGCTTGTCTTCTGGAGAGCACTTTGGATGTCTGGACGTATTCGAGATTCTTGTGGTCACACCGAATTAAAACCCTGTGATTGGCGCCCTCGGGGTAGTGTCGCCACTGTTTTAGTGTTTCCACGATGGCCAATATCTCCCGATTATAAGTGTCATAATTCTATTCGGCTGAAAAGCATTTCCGGGCGTAGAAATTGACCAGCCTGAGAACCCCGAAACCATCGTACTGATTGAGAATACCCGCAATCGCGAATCCACACACGTCCGTTTGGAGAATGATCGGCTTGTCCGGATCGAAATGTTGCAGGATCCGCGCCTCGGTGAAGGTCCTTTTCAGTTTCCGGAATGCCAATTCGGCTTGCCACGTCCATTCCTATTTGAACTTACCGCAGTTTTCTGACTTCTGGCGTCGAGGTCTGCCTTTCGGTGGCTCGCCAGCCTTATCTGCCTTCTTTAGTAGTTCTGTAAGCGCAAGAGTCACCTTGGCATATTTCCGGATGAAACTTCGGTAGAAGTTCGTGAATCCGAGGAGTACCTGGACATCTCTAATTGACTTTAGTGTCGGCCAGTCCTTGATTGTGGAGATCCGGTCCAATTCCATGCCGACTCCCTAGGGAGTGACAACAAACCCCAGAAAACTGACTTCCAAAACTCCAAATTGGCACTTCTCAGCTTGGCAATAGAGGCCGAATTCCTTAAGTCGCTGAAGCACTTGGCGCACATGCTCCTCATGCTCCTTCTCGTTCGTCGAATAGATGAGTATGTCGTCAAGGTAGCATACCGCCAAGTCGTCAATGTATGGCCGTAGGCAATCATCGATGTAAGACTGGAACGTAGCCGGTGCGTTTGTTAGACCGAATGGCATAACCCGGGATTCGAATTGGCCGTAACGCGTTCGAAATGCCGTCTTGTATTCATCGCCTTCCTTGATCCGGCTGAGGTTATAGGCACCGCCGAGGTCCAGCTTCATGAATATCTTGGCCTCGCGCACACGGTCAAGCATCTCTGAGAATAACGGAAGGGGATACCGATTCTTCACCGTCGCTAGATTGAGCGCGCCGTAATCAACACAAAGCCTTAACTCTCTATCCGTCTTCTTTCCAAAGAGGATTGGCGCCGCCGACGGCGATGATGATCACTGAATAAACCCGTTGGCTAGGTTTGCCTCGATGTAAGCCTGTAGTGTCCTTAATTCGAACTCCGATAGATTGTAAATCCGCCCATATGGCAAGTTATAGCCGGGCTCCAACTCAATTGCATGGTCGGTTGACCGATGCGGCGGGAGTGTCTCCGCCTTGTCTTTGCTGAAAACCTCCACGAATCCTACGTATATGGCCGGGATATGTCCTCGATCATCAGTAGGCACCATCTTTGTCGTTGTGCCGGCTCCATCTGTACACATTGGTTCTCAATTCATAATCGATATGGAGCGGTATGAAGGAATATCCAGGAGCCCCGATTTAAAACGGTTGGCCACAATAGGGCCAAGCCCCGCCGTCGGGTACTGCCTTTGTGTCTCGTCGAGCCGGCAACGTTTACATGAGTATACCCTTGGGAACCTTTTTCTAGCCGTTGCCGCCGCTGCTCCCAGCTCGCCCATCCTGCGCCTGGGGCCTATCTCACTCACCATCAGTGATGCCTTCCACGGTCGCTCCCAGCAGCCCTGTACAATCTCCCACTCTTAGGAAGAATGTCCCAACGATCTGCTCACTGGCCAGTAGATCGTCAAAGGCAGTTGCTCCTAGTATTTGAATATCTGAGATGCCGCCGCCTCCTTCGGATCATGCCTCCTCCCTAGCCGTAGATCCTGGTGCATTCCCTGGGCATTTCTGACAGTCTACCCGGTCCACTGCCACCACTTCCGCTCCCCCAGGGGTTCGCAGAGCCAAAAGTCGACCGCTTTGCCAATGGACATCAGGATGCCTGGACTGGAACCAAGGCAATTCCAAAACTAAGTCGTAAGCGCGCATGGGCACAACTAGCACCTCCGATTCTTGAACCGGTTATAAGTGCTTCATGTACTGAACCGTGAACCTTGCCTTTCGACTCTCGCTCGCATGAGCCATTACGTGGCCGTTGAGGCCAAGGGTCGTGATGTATGCTGGTTCGTCCGCTAGACCAAGCCGTGTTCGCAGTCTTGGTGTCAGAAAGATGCTTGTCGCGCCGCAATCGATGAGACCTGGCACTCGTTCCATTTCCCCACTTCCATCTCTTATAAAAACCTCGTGAATAATATGGGACGTGTCCGGTCTGGATGTGCCACACAAGTACTGAGTTGACATGTGAGCTTTTGGGCTCTCCATCAACACCCTTGACTTCAAAGCGATCCGATGCGGTTGTATGCTGTCCATCGTCACCATCAAAGTCTGCATTGCCAACCTCCTCAAACCCAATCCGCCTCGTTGAACCGCTCCCGTTGGGCCAGATGCCGAGGGAGGCCTATGAGTTTTTTGGCTGTTGATTGTCGAAAGACTTCTGTCGCTTGATTTGGTGTCCTCCGTCCCTATTTGGAGCTGATGTCTGGTCCTGGTGTGGTGGGTTACCTCCTCGTGAGTATTTAGGGCAGATGCTCGCCTTATAGTTCGGAGATCCGCATCGTAAGCATTTGCAGGTAGAACGTCGGATTTCCAAGATCTCCGTTGAGACCCATGGTCCTGGCGGTAAGCCTGACGATTGTCCTCCGCCGCCTGATTTGCAGTGTTTGTTTGTTCCCGATTGGCCGGACTTGCCGCCGCCGGAGGTGTTGGCTGGCTCGGAGATGGATGGCCGGTAGCCTCGTTTGCCGCTATTGGAAGATGATTCCGTAGGCTGTTTCTGCTGCTGTTGCTCCTGCTGTTGTTGCTGCTGCTGTGGCTTCTTGTTTTCAACATGTGTAACTTCCGAGGCCATGGCCTTATCGAAGAACTCGTCCAAGGTGTCAAATCTGCCGCAGGCGGGCGTCATCGGTCCAACTTTGTTCTTGAGAGAGTTGCGGAGGCCTGCCCAGGCAATATCGTAGAGGACTTCATCATTCTTCTGTAGATTCCACCCAGCCTGTCTCCAATTAGCTTTCACACGATTCGCATAGGCTCTAACCGATTCTTGTGGAAATTGTATGTATTCCTGCATGAGCGTAATCACCGCCACGCGACGTTGATCCTTATCCCCATAAAGCTTGGCTATCTCCTGTGAAAAGAGGTCAAAGTCTTGTAGGCATCGGCCGGATTCCGCAGATAAGTCGCCCGCCCATTCCGAAGGGTCTGTCATCACTGTCTGTTTGAGTGCCGGGTTTTGGTGATTGCTCCAGGCGTCCAGAAGAGAGATCGCATATTTGACGTGATCGGGTCCACCGCGTGGGCATAGGTGGCCGTGGGAGTTGAAATTGGAGCGTAACGTGTGCAGAGATCGGTCCAGCTCTTTCGCACCGCCGCAGTACCGTACTGAGTCAACCATCTTGAAGATATTCGGTCTTAGGCCTGTGATGCTTCGTTCGGCGCATTCAGCGCGTTTGGCCTCCCATTGATCCAGTTCGGCAGCCATTCGTGCCTGTTCGGCCGCTATCCTCTCCGGTTCGAGTGACTTTTTGGCTTTCCACTTAGCTTGATTTTCGAGCAGCATTTCCAGCATCAACCGGTTTTGAGTCGCCACGTTTACATGATCCTCATCAGTGAGTTGGGAACGGAGATCACCAATATCGTTGTCGATCGGGCTATCTTCGTCTCCTTGATCTCCGAGGTCATCGTCAAGATCATTGTCATCATCAATCTCGGCCTCCGGTAAAACTGCTGGAATAGCGCGTTCGCCTATCGATGCCGCTGTCTGTAGAGTGTCATTACCGTCATGGTTGTCAGCAACGCGCAATTTAGTTCTAGTAAACTTCTTTGGAGGCATGTTTATTGATAAAACGCGTGATTTTGTGGCGACGCGTCGAAAGGGGTAAATCGCGAGATGCTGTGAGCGAAACCTATCGAATTGATCAAGAGCAATACTAGTGTCAGGCCGTATATCCGTATATGGCCGCGTATGTGGGTATGTGGAAGGATACGGTTGTACACGTGGATGTGGTAATATAATAGAGTAGTAGATAGGTAAGATTATCGCTGGCAATCTCAGGGAGATCGCGAGTCGTCCATATAAGGTTGCGGTTACCCGGCCCTGGACACGTCCGTGCCATTGCCGGGAACCTAATCATGGCTGCCATTACAGTATTAATACCAGATAGGCAGGAGTAGTTCACAGCCCTGAAATACATCCTATGGTAGCAGGTCAGGATTCCTGCAACTGCATCCTATGGCAGGTCAGACCGCTATGTCCACCCCCTGCCACTGCATCCTATCATGTGTAATGTGCATCCCACACATAGAATGCAGTTGCTGGTTGCCCGGACTGCACTATTTTACAAACCTAGGATACATTTCGGACACGAAAGAAATCATCAAACCATCCTGCTCACTTTTTCAACATGATGGTGCAGCTGCATTTAAATTGTCAGAAAGATCACGTTTGCCACCAGCTTTGTCTGCAAATGACCTCCCTGGAGAACGAACTCAAATATTAAATGTCCACCAAATCAGAGAAATCCACCATCACCAGGTAGAAACTGATGAGGATAGTGCACCTGAAAGTATTTCGGACACCGAAAATTGGCTAAACTGGAACAATAACTTGCATTATCCAAATGATAACGAAGACTATTGCGTAGCAGATGATGAATCTGATAAAGTGCAAATCAATGTTATTGAGAATCCGGAATGCCAAGTGCAGCAGGATGAAAGTACCATGGCAAATGTTCCTGGATTAGTTCGGCCAATACACAAGATATAGAGAGAGGCTGAGGAGGTGTTGGGGAGAGTCAATGCAATAGAAATATGGAGGAATAAGAAAGTAAATACAATGTAGAACAGACTACGTCCATGATTCACTCACTTCTTTATATAGCTTGACTGAGAGTTTCCCGAAGTGATATATTATTGGTAAATAGTGAGCAGTAGCTTTTGAATATCAGTTGATAAACAGATGTATAGCAGGCGCAATGAATGTTTTGGCAAGATATATCATTGTTAATCATGTGAGAGTGAGCAGTGCAAGAATGTACCTATGCTCGGCTTTGCCACAGGGCCGAGTCTCACTCTGGTAGAAAGGCAACCAATCTGTTCAAATCATGATGAAACCAATCATCGACGGCCGCAGATGTTCAATGGACAATATATTACAATGAGCCTCAACAGCACTTCAACTATTTGTGGTCTAGTAAGTATGGTTATTCGCCAATGATTTGGTCACTCTTATTCATGACCGATGTATTACTAGCATTCACAGGCAAAAGAGACAGCAACAAGGTTACTGTCCCATTCTTCGAATGAGTGTCAACAGAACGTCAACGATGTTCATCTTTGCATCTTGGGTAATTAATGTTCCGATTGATTGCAGACATCCATTGATTCGATATTGGCAGACTTTAGAGTCATAAACGATTGGAACATGCTTCCTACCGAATCTTGAAAATAAGTGTCAACAGAGCTTCAACAGTTGTTGGTCTTTCATATTCAGTAATCAAGGTACCACGCAGATCTTCCCACTCAGAACAATATCATTGACTCCCTTGGTAGGCAATCATACAATATATTGAAGGTATAACACAGATTACAAATTAATCGATATTGAAAACTGCAAAACATACATAATCGCATTATCGGTTGTTGAAAACGCCACTTTAATACAATACTATTAACAAACTGCAAAAACAAGAGTCTAGTACAAATCGATAGATGCACCCACTGCCCAACCAGCAGACAACCCACCCAATTCAGATGTCTTGAGAGTTTACCATGAAATCATACCCGAGTTGACAATTCGGGTTTTTGGATGCCCCGGACCACCAATTTTGCAACAGTTCAGTTTTGACCCTGACACAGACCCGATGTCACTGTCCTGAACCGTTGCTAACACTTGTCGTCTGCCAAGCTGAGTGGTCGTGGTGGTGAAAAACAGATTTTCCCGCCACACCATTCAGACATGTTCCCTTCTAGTATTCCAAGATGAATCTGATTGAAAACATCACGCTTGGTAGAAGCAACTTTCTTCCAATCTGGCAGTATTGCTGCATCATGTTAGGTGAATCTACAAAGCAATGAGGGTTGCCAATTCACTCGAGATGTGTCCCAGGAATACAACTGCTAAAGGTAATTGTGACCAGTCAAAGTTTTGAGATGCCCTCCAGGGTAGGTGATTGACATATCACATGACTTATGACATGTGACATGCACCCCTTTTGTAATTGAAGTACAGTAGATGCTGTTAAGGTAGAACTCCTAACACAAAGCATCCACACACTTAAATCCTTCTAGTAGCGAAAGATTCCATAGACTTACAGTCTTCTCATTGCCAAAGCGTCCAGAGACTTTAAGCCTTCTAGTATCCAAACTTTCCACAATCTCAGGGTCGTCCATTGGCCACAAGCTTCTCATGGAAAACTCTACTTCTCCCGATGCGAGGCTCTCTCAAGAAGGCTCTCAACCAGGCTCTCAACCAGGCTCTCAACCAGGCTCTCAACCAGGCTCTCACACAGGCTCACTGGCGGACTCTCAGCAATAGTGTACAGTATCAGCATAGCACCGAAGACTACAGGTAGTGAAGCCTGATATAGGTCCATCTCCAGCAGCCAGCTGTATACAGTTCCATAGGCACAGGAGCACATCTCTATGAATCAACTAATGATGACAATAGACTGTGCGCAACACAGGGGTCCACAGGAAACATCCATTGCGCCGCATGTGTGGGCCTGTGTGCACAGTGCAGTCTATCGTCGATTTGTGCTTTTGCCAATCCAGTAACTGCTTGGCTCTTGCAATACAGATAAATCTTCAACATCTCCCCAAACAGAGCTATAATAAATATGTATTCACATTATCTGTTTGCTTGGTATATTCCTTGTCTTCTTGAGGGCTATATGTTGACATCAATTTCATTGCTGTCATGTCAACATTCAGGGCTTGAACCTGGCATTCAATATTACCTTGCAGGATTGAAGTCGGCAAATAAGACCACTGGTGTAGTATCCAAATGAATGTATAATGTGTAGAGGAGTTTAATACCACACTTTATTACCTGTTGTATTGTGCATAGGTTTGCCAAATCCATATAGCTTCCTATACACCCCTTTGTAGGATTTATAACAGGCACTCTGCTGAACAAATACTTCTGCTTGGCCTGAAGGTAAACTGTGAATATGGATTCATCCTGTGTATATCCATTAATGAGAAACTTCATCAATCTCGGATTCACACGAACTTGTCATAGGTGCCAGCGGCATGACTCTGAGCCTGATTGAGTGTTGCAAGTGATCATTGTGATTGCAGTTGAAGATGCACTAGGTGAACGGGTATATACATACAAATGTGCTTCTGCTGACTGTTTTATACACCCTGCGAATGCAACTGTTTGGGTGATAGAAGAGAGTGTCAAAGAGTAAGAGTGGGTAGAGCATTGACATAATAGCAATATATGATGTCGACAACACCATAATGCATACTAGTGACTGAAATGTTGCATCCCAGTACATATGCTATAGCAAATGTCAGTTTCTTGAACGTTGGGATGTTCAGAACAGGAGAAGTATTTACATTAAAAACATGACCGGTTAGTCAGAGTGTATCACAGTACCTGGTTGGAGTGAGTAGTGTTGTTGCTGTGTCTTTCTTCACTTTCTACCACACTATTATACATTTCTAGTCAACACAATCCAGTTTGCACTGACCTTGCAGCCCATACTAATAGCAAATACACTTACCATTTCTTCTTGTATTTTCTCCCTCTGGAGTATATATCCTTATCCCTCATGCCTTTGGGATTTGGCAGTCAATTTGCAGTTTGTACACTTACTTCACTGCCTGTATCCATGCCTTATCTGTATTTCCACCACTGTATATATGTCCACATCCTCAAGAGCAGCCTTCGCATTTGTCTTTACCACGATAGATACCAGGATGGGTGAAACTGACTGTGGCTGGTGGAAGTGGGTAAGGTAATATTTGTACGATCATCAAGATGGTTCATAATGATGTTGTGTTTTAGTTCTAGTCATGCCACTGTTGCAACATTGACAAGATTTGAGGTTCTTAAGGTTCTTTTATAATCATAAAAGAGATTGTAGGAAAGACAACGTGAATTTAGATTATAGCGCTAACCAGGCTCATAACCTGGTGAAATACTAATTGTTCAATGCTTAATTTTACTTTCAAAGAGAACTCCAAGGCCATATATATACGGTACAAACATCCTTGTTCTCCTCCACGTGTAGAAACAACTGCACTCTATCAACCCGTATTTCAGGCAGCCCAATCCGCCGCTATTACAGAAAGCCGAGTCAGCCCGGTTGAGATCTAAGATCTATTAGTGAAACAACACAATCTTTCTTGCGCTCACTGCTTATCAGGATTGTTAGGAGGCACACCCCCCTTTCCCTCTGCCGAAAGGTGTTAGGAAACCATTCCCCACTTTATATCAATGATTCCACCAGTCCAGCATTCGACCAGTCCAAACCGGATCTAAGCAAGTACAGTCCAATCCAGTCGCAAAAAAATTTGGACCGGGATCAGACCAATCCCCACATTTCCTCTACCTGGACTGAACTGGCCTGGACTGGTTTAGACTAGTCCAGCACAGTGTCCAGGTTTAGGGTATTTTTTCAGTGGATCAGTCTGTGAATGGGGGAAATATATCTCAATGGCACCACATACACGGACAGAACTGTCATAATTTCACCCAGTGTGGGTATCCAGAGGTGTGCAGTGATGAATGTGTGGATGAGTCATGTTTTCAGTGGTACTTGACTAAGGAACAATGTCGAAATTGCTAGCGTGTGCGGACTGCTACAGACCAAGCCCGTCCAGTTCCTGACTGGCAGTCTTGGGCTCGGTCCAGTCCGACCTAACGGTTGGACCGGTCCGTACTGAGCCCTACCCCAGACCGGGTCCGTCCGGACTGGTGGAATCATTGCTTTGGATGGAGAGTAGAGTAGATTGTTTCTTTTGCAGGTGGAAAAGAAGTCAGGGTAGTAGTGGAGAAGACATGAAAACCCCCATAAAGTGTGAGGACTGCAATGAGGCTTTGTGTTTCACACCCAAATGAAATTGTTTTTATGAATTTCACCATATGTGGAGTATTTTTATTTATTCTGGGGGCATTTGGCTGGATTGTGGATGTGTGATGTGTATTTTAAAAGCGGGCCCGTCTATGGGCCCAAGCCCGGTTACCGGCAAAGGGATAGGCTGCGCTACACGCCCACGCGCGCACGCGCAGTGTATAGTCATCTATAGTCAAGACAGTGCGCGTGGGCCTATGGAACTATATACGGCTTGCGGCTGGCCGGTCGATAGAGATGGACCTCTGCCTGTCTTTACTGCCGGCAGGCTCCGCTGGTATACCGGTACTGTACACAATATGGATATTATTACTGAGAGCACGCTTGAGAGCCCGCTGGTGCTTGAGAGCCTGGTTGAGAGCCTGGTTGAGAGAGCAGCACTTGAGAGAGCCGCGCTTTGGGAGAAGTAAAGTTTTCCACGGGAAGCTATAGGCCGATGGAAAACTCTGAGTTTGTGGAAGCTTTGGCTAATAGATGGCTCTAAGTCTGTAAAAGCTTTGGCGTTGACGCTGACGTAGCCAACCTACTTGTCTAAGTGCTTCCGGTACCATCACCATAACCATCACAATCACAATCACAATCACAATCACAATCAGCCTGGACCGAATGCGCACACATACGCCCAAAATCAATGGGAAGCGGGTTGCAGATTCCGCTGGAAAATCTGAGTCGGAGATCTGCTTTCCCCACAGATTCAATTGTCTACCTTTCCTACAGAATCTAAGGCTGCAATTGTCAACACCATGGCCGTGAGACATCGTGAGATATTATTGCAGTGGGCGTAGTATAGATAAGGCTCAGACTATGACATCAACCGACGTCATGATTTCGGCCATCATACTCTGCCCGCCACTTGCCACCCACCACCCACCGCCCAGCGCCCGGCGCCTGCTACTAAACGAGTCTCTGCATCCAAGCGCGGTAGGCGTCGGATTTTGCGGCCGGGCTGCTTAGGAACACTCGGTTGGAAGTGCAATCGGAAATGTACTTGAGAGCATCTTGCGATCGTACTTGGGAGCATACAGCCAAGCAGGCTGGGAGTGTGCAATCGAGTGCAATCGGGAGTGTACTTCGGAGCGTACAGTCAAGTGAACTTGGTAGTGTGCAATTGAGCATACTTGGGAGGTACTTGAAAGCATCTTGAGAGCGTACTTAGGATCGTGCTTGGTAGCATGCAATGAAGTGAGTTTGGAGTCAAGTGTGCTGTACGCAACACTGTATATCGAGTGCAGATATTTGCCTGTGTATCATGTTATCTAGTCAACGCGCGGTCCATAGAGCTTTATAGTTGCCACGCGTCAAATATTCTATGGAATACCGTCCGAAAAAGAGTTTCTATATGAGCTGCGCATCGAGCAAGATCATTTTTCCCGGTGAATATGTCTAGGATTTTTTTATTTGGCAATGTTACAGGTATACTTGTGCCGGAGATATGTTACAGATCTGATACACGGCGACTGCTGCAGGGGCTGATGTCTCGTCCATATATCTCGAGTCTTTCTCCTTCTCTCTTCTCTGTACCATAGAATACACGCATACGGTTCTCCCCAACTTCCATATCGTAACAAGCAAGTCTCAGGATTCGATGAGTGATACTCTATGATACTCTGGTGATTGCGAAGAAAAGGAAATGCCACTCGGCGGAACGTATTGACCGCTTCGGTGCAGTGCTACACGCGGACAATTTGAAGTTGGAGAAATTTTGGACGTAAGTGGGGTGTAGTGCAATTTAAATATTTGCACATGCAGCACAAATGCAGAAAAAGCAAACCTTAGGATGTAGCTCTCACGATCTGCAAAGCAAACGATAGCACTGCTTGGTATGTTGATAAATATGGGAATACCGAATCCTGTCTTGACCAGTTCTCCCGACACCTAAAGGAGAGCTACATAATGGTATTGAACCGAGGCAGTTTATTGCTGCTGAAGACGGTTGGTATGGGCTTGTTCCCCTGTTTGTATGAATACAAGATTCTAGCCGAGCACTAGTCATGGAGTCAATCTACGGATGGATAGATACATATCCAAAGTGCAGTTCTATCGCTTCAATAAAAGCCCAGTACAGTGCAATGTAGTTGCGGTTGAAGTTGGTGCGCGTAAGGTTAAGGGTTGACCCCTTTAAGTGATACACTAGCTAAATTCCCATCTAATCTCACTCGATGTTTTTCCAATCCTGAATTCAATGGATAAAGTTCGGTTTCTGTCTTTGAATTCATGAATACAGCATTTCGAAGTCGATAGTGTTTCTATTCCCGTGTTTAAGTGTTGAGCAGGTCTAGGTTGTCTGTCAAGTACTAATAGGATTCTTCAGCGTCCGTTGGTGATCACGTACAATTCTCTGCAGCTGAAGATGTAATACCTTGTCAGGAGGTGGGTTGGTAAATTCTTTCCAAAGCTAGATCGGATCAGGGATAAAAACGCTAGTAGTAAGACACTGCAGTGGGAAACGCCTTCAAAGCATTGTAATTTACTAGGGATGGGGGCGGAGATGAACAGACCGCAGTATCGTCGGAATGTAACCTTCAGTTAGTAGCATGGAATAATAACATCCCTTACATTATCCCAGCGATATGAAGAGACTGCCTCTACATCGCTCCAGATGGCAAAATAACGGCCCAGAAACACTCTCAAGAACTTTCTCCGCGATTCAAATATTCGCTTAATTCTCAGCCCGGGAAGAACAGTGGAAGCAGTTGTTGAACGCAGTCGCCTCTACTGAAAGCACATGGATGCAATGTACTCGGAGGGTGCCAAAAGTCGGGCGCGCCTCATAAAATGCGGAAATTCTACGCAGCCACTACAACAATAGGGAGAAATTTTGAAAGTGGAAGGAGTGATAATAGGTTATCGGAGATGCTTCTATGAAGTTTTCTCAGAACAATATTTGTTGTGTAGTGAAAGACATGGATCTAGGAATTTCTCGTTGTATGGGGTTCAAAAGTCGGGCGCTCTTTGCCCTGTCACCGCGCCCGACACCCGAGTACCCTCGACGCACACGATTAGGTAGCAAAAGGGGCGGTAGAGAAATTTGGCTAGGCAATCGAAATCTACTTCTACGCCTCTAGAGGGGACGAGTTGGAAGGCTTTTTTTCCTCGGGAGATTTCAAGCTAAAAGCACACATGTGAGACCAACGAAGTTGCTCACTGCCACCTTCAAGTATGGTAAGCTAATGGCTAGAGCAATTGAGCTCCCCTTTGGACCAAACTCCATCAAAACCCCCCGGTGTGTACGACAGAGTATCCACATACCGGTTAGCTATCCGGCGCCCGGCGAGCACATATGTACCGTTTCAATACGCGTACGATGAATTACGGTAGGAGAACGTCCACGTACGCACAGTCAGTATGTATAGCCGATATGGTGATCTGTACTTACGCATGCATCCATGTGTGGCGGGGCTTAGTGGAGCTGCTACCGTGGTTCTTGTTGCGAGTGACCCGATCTTCCTTATATCCGATTGTTGTGCGACTCAAATCCGCGTGGCGTTTCATCCGAAACCGGGCGAATAGAACCAGCGAACATACCCACAACAAGACGTTCTTCCAGACGATACAGCATTTGCCGATAGCGGTGGAGCCGACGGAGCATGGGTGGCACCATTCGAGTGGGTGAAACCCAAACAACAGCATTTCTAGTTTTGGGAAAGAGGATTAGGTCGGAAACGGAGGACTCAAAAGGGTGATATGACCACGGCCCTCGAGTTCGCACTTCAATTACGGGTGTGCAGTTGACCGCGATTTAAGGTCAGAACAGACGAACGACTGCGGAAGTCTAGTTCTGAGTAAATCTTTGGTTTGGTTTCATTCTCCAATCAATACTAGGATAAATTATGCCGGTTTGCGCTAAGGTTCTCGCATCCGTTTCACTAGGATGCCCAGGCCCGCCTATAGAAATCATCGCATTGCGACAGACAACAAACGTGGGAAATCAATTACCCTACTTTAGATTACATCTTAAGACCCACTATGTCTACACCCTCTGAATCCTGTTCAATAAGTTTTCACTCTACCAGATGTTATAACATAGCAATGCCATCGCCAGGGAACGTGAACGTGCATGGGCATTTTTGTATTTGACAGTTATTGAAATGTATCGAAAGCTGCCGTTAGGAAAGATGCAGGTAGTCACTACTGTTGACAATTTTTCGTTCCTCCTTTTACAAACTCATGGTGTCAAACTCAACCGTTAGAACTTCAAAACAGCGTCTTAACATTGACTCGGTAACTTCCGTCATACCGGTCATGAACTGGGGTCGTGGATGCAAACCAAACCGTTCGCAGGGTTTTCCATAGCTGCTGCTACCGCTGACGCAAATTGCTTTTTACATGCATCCGAATTCTCGAGTATATACAAGTAGTTTTAGAACGCCCGCTGCCACTGTCTTCTTTCCATTTTTGAAGATCTGCGCAGCGTATACAGCAGCTTCGGCCCGTTGTAACCTCCCCCAGACGCGAGGAACATATATACTAGCCTGGGCTGCACCGCTTTGGAAGCACTTTTTTTCACTTTTTGAATACATTTACTACTACAAGGATCCGATACAATGGTTGCCGGAAACGTGAATCATCCCGATGGGTTACCTACCAAACCAGGTGCCAAATTCCCTATGCCTCCCGGCTACGGAAAACCCGGTTATCATCCAGAAAGCAAAGTCGTACCTCACGTTGTGGTTATAATATTTCTGACAGTTATAATGCTTGTCGTTGTGGCGCTGAGGGTTTACACACGCCTGGCTCTCGCGCGGTCTTTTGGATGGGATGATGGGTTGATTATTGCTGCGGCGGTGACTGCGATGGGGATGATTGTGTTTTACGGACTACGTGGGTGTTCTTCATGTCTAATATTCCTCGTATCGAACGAAGAATTTGGAACTGCTACTGACATATGTTTCATGTTTATAGTCTACAAACTGGGAATGGGACAACATTTGATAGATTCTCCAGTGGCGAAGGGAGGTGTAAAGACCTTCACTAAACTCGCATATGTATGCTTCTCCCTTGTTTGAGATATTTAAGATATTAACTGTCTCTAACACGATGCGGCGTATAGTATGGTTTCCCAGCTTACCATTTCCACACCTCCGCCGTATACTTCATCAAGATGTCGATCCTAGCCTTTCTCCACCGAATTGTCTCGAGGGGGAAAACTGTCTACTTCATCTACTCGTTATATCCTATTGTAACGGGATTCATGATTTCTTGTTTCTGTCTAGTGATGTTTCAATGCAACCCAATTAAGGCATTTTGGAGCAAGCCGTTCCTAGCACCTGGATCATACACTTGTCAGCCTTTCGAACGCATTCTTTACTTTGTCAATATTAGCAATGCTGTTATCGACGTTGTGATTTTCTTGGTACCAATACCGATGATCATGAAAGTCCAGCTACGGAGGAAGGAGAAAATCATTGTCGTTGGGCTGTTTTTGGTTGGTGGAATGTAAGATTCACGTATTCCCCAGAATTTCGATATTACCCAGAGCCAGGTTGATTCACCACTACGATATTAGTGCCACCATCGCAGCAATTATACGAGCAGCCCTAACCGTCACCCACGGTAACGACCCTGACATTACATGTAAGCCCCCCCCATTCTCATCCCTACATACATACTAACATACCTCTCTCACCACAGGGGCCGGCGCAGATCTTCTTCTCGCAGCCACCATCGAAGTCCTCCTAAGCATAATCTGCTGCTCTGTGCCAGCACTAAAGAAGCTAGCCACACAAGTATTCGGCATGAAAGGCACTACGACACAATATGCATCTCGGTCTGCAAACAGCATGCCTCTAACCAGGCGGAAAACCAACGTGATATATCCCGCCTCCGAATCCACCGAAGAGTTCCGACCAGAGTTCACGCCACTTGAACATAAATATGCCAGTCCACACAATAATCGCGTCAAGGTTGAAGCGATCAGTAGAGACACATTGGATGATGATGAAGAGATGCAACCGCCGCCGCGGGGACATATTGCGGTGAGGACGGAGTATAGACAGACTACTAGTGTTGTGGCTGGGAATGGAGTAGGGGTTTAAGTTCTTCCCTTCTATAATTTTTATGACTAGAGTTAGACACTTTGAATAGGTTCTTCTAGTATTCTTAACGAGAGGGTTCACGGGTTCGTTTTGTGAACGGTGGATTGTATACAAGTGCGATATGGCATATTCTGTTTCCAAGTTCTAGTTTTGAGAGAAGGTGGTACATAAATATATATGCGAGTAATGTAATGATACTAATGCTGCGTTTCCCTGTCGACATGTACGTCTCCTATCACTTGGCTGGCAAAATATATCCACTTCATATATCAACCCTTGGTAGAGCAAAATTCAGTACTGTAGGCGAAATACGTACAATATCTTTCGTATCCGTGTTACCAAGGGTCCGCAATTGCATTTCTTCTGCGACTAAATATTTACGAATACGTTAGTGCTCAATGTTGCAACAGCTCAGCAAATTGTGCAAATATTATTCAGAGTCCCCTAATCCTAGATATTAAGTGGCGCTTTCTCTGCACTTATCACTTCGCACGCACTCCTTCCGTTACAAAATTTGGTCTCCCGAACCCCGGCCTACGGGGGATAGTAATTGTATGGATACAGTTGTTGTTGTTGTTTATTCATACTGTGTTCACTCTTACTAGAGTATGACAGGACCTAAATACCCCCTCCGCCTCCGGGCGAGCCGGCTAGATGGCGGAGCTCCCCCCCCGCTACCCTTCATCCCCGCTGACAAATGAAAGTTGAAAGATAGATAGAATAGAACAGAAATGGAAGAAGAAAAGAACGGATATAAACCCCACCGCCGCCGCCCCCCGCGCCTGAGTCAGCCTCTGCGCCTGCTCCATACCGTCATTCATTTGGGCGGGAATTTCCCGACTTCAGTAGCCACCAGGAAGTCCATCACCGCTTGGTCGCACTCTTCCATGAAAAACAGCTCAGAGACCTGCGCGTGTCGGCATCTGCCCCCCGTCACCTTTCCCACCGCCTTCCAGAGTGCTTTCTGCTGGTCTCTCCACCGGCTGCAGTGGCGGAAGAGGTGCTCTCGCGTCTGGGCCACTGTCCCTTCGCACCACCAGCATTTGTCGTCCTCTCGGTGGCCGAACCGTTTTAGGTAGACTCCAGTGGGTGCATGCCCGCACTTTAGTCGGTAGAACCTGGTGGCCAGCGACTTCACGCTTGTCATCGGAACAGGTCTCTTGGTCCCCGTCTTGCCCTTGAGTCTGTAGCTGAAGTGTTTGCTGCACTTGTCGGCCTCCCACTTTGCCTTGGCTGCTGACCTTCCCTCGGAGATTCGTCTAGCTCTATTCGAGGCCGAGGTGTATGGCCGCTCTATCACCGTGCTTCTGCTTGCGTCTCGGGCCAGGTTCGCCTGACGGTCTGTATGGATACAGTTGCACACGGATCCAAGCGATAGTATATGTTGAAGCGTACTATAGGTAAGAGGGTAATATTATCCTAGTGATCTAAGTCTCGGTCAGCAAGCCATATATACAGTAAACTAATGGCTGCTTATGTGATTGATATTTGGGTACGCTAAAGCTGTTGGAATAAAGTACTGTAACCACAGCCATGGACATATTGGTGTAGGATTCGGGTTGAGTGGGTTCATAGTGTCCGAAGACTTTATACTTGGCCCTGCCCAAAGCTGAAGTCTCACGTGTAGCTTGGCAAAAATTACCCCATCAAGGTTTTGGAAACAAAAAAATTCCTCTCACTTTACCACTTCTCGCAATCAACCATCATTCGCTCCATTCTCCAGCCCAGGGTTACTTCTTTGTTGAAAGGACGCATTGCAACAAACTTCGTGCGGTCAGTTAACAAAAGTTTTCCTCCCATAGATCGTCTGGGTGTTTTTTTTTGGTGGGGGCGGGGTAGCTTGGAACATCTGGGCTAATGTTTTTGTGCAGAAAGTTTCCTACTACAGCCTACAAGATGAGCGGAGAAATTACACACGAAACTATCAAGGGTCTGTTCCTGGAAGAGATTGAAGGAGACCTGCGCTGAGCTGATTGGTTGCAAGATGGTTGGTTCAGAGAGGTCTCTGATATGTGGCCCGGCCAGGCTATGGCCTTGAGGGTCAACAAGGTTCTCCATCACGAGAAGTCAAAGTACCAGGATGTCTGTTGCTCCTTCCGGCGGCTGCAGCCGGGATTGATGGTGTTGACAGACGGGTTCCAGGTCCTCATCTTCGAGAGCTCCGACTACGGCAACGTCTTGGTTCTTGACAATGTCATCCAATGCACTGAGCGTGACGAGTTTGCGTATGTTTCGCGGTAAAGAGTGAAATTGCGTACGAGAGCTTACTTTGGGGGCCTTCGACTAGGTACCAGGAGATGATCACGCATCTAGCCCTCAACTCCCACCCCAACCCCAAGAAGGTCCTCGTCATTGGTGGTGGTGATGGCGGTGTCCTTCGTGAAGTAGTCAAGCACGACAGCGTTGAGGAGGCGATCCTTTGCGACATTGACGAGGTAGGACTCTCTTGGATCGTTGGAAAGAATCAATCGTCCGGCTAATGTCGCTGTCGTAGGCGGTTATTCGCCTCTCCAAGCAATACCTTCCCCACATGGCTGCCGGATTCGACAGTCCCAAGGCTACTGTCCATGTCGGTGATGGGTTCAAGTTCTTGGAGGAGTACAAGAACGAGTTCGACGTCATCATTACGGATTCTTCTGACCCAGAGGGACCTGCCGAGGCCTTGTTCCAGAAGGCTTATTTTGAGTTGTTGTTCGGCGCTCTCAAGGTTCCTTTTCCCACCTCTACTACTTCGCTGCTATATACGGGTATTGGAGCTGGTTCTGATTTGCGATGTGTTATATTAGGAGGGCGGTGTGATTACTACCCAAGGTTGTCAGTTTCCCCTTCCGTCACCCCGTTTCTTTTGCAACTTTATGTGCTTTGACGACGATGGTGTGCTTGGGGGTTGGTGGTGGAGGTTGCAAGCTTCTTGTCTTCCTTTCACCCACCGAAATTACGATACTCATTACTGTGCTTTCGAAACCCCCATTGTATGAAATCGTTCAATCCAGCTTACCGAGAGTGTCATCCTCCAGCGTCCATTTCCGACTACTCTTCTGCTCCCAACAAACCCCCTCTCTCCCGAATTATACTATTACTATTACTATTACTATCATTACCACAATCATTATTTTCACACCTATTATGCTTTATGCTCAAACTTACCGCTCCACCCCTGTCTCTTCGAATTGGTTCTACATGCTAACGTTTCTATTGTGGAAATGTAGCCGAGAATCAGTGGCTGCACCTCTCGCTCATTGCAAAGCTGAAGAAGTCGTGCCGTGAGGTCTTCCCTGTTGCCGAATATGCTTACACCACCATCCCTACCTACCCTTCGGGCCAGATTGGATTCATGGTCTGTTGCAAGGATGCTGGACGCGATGTCTCGAAGCCCCTTAGGAAGCTGCCGGAGGAGGAGGAGAATAAGCGGTACAGATACTACAACTCTCGTATTCACGAGGCGTCGTTCGTTTTGCCGACGTTTGCCGAGTTGGCTTTGAAATAGATGCTGGATGGTGATGGTTGGAGGAAATAGGATATTTGATATAGATAAAAGCTTGCTTTTTGGGAGGACAACGCGGCTTCGTGGAATATCACATCTGTATTTGGAGGTGTGCAGTGTTCATAATGTGCTTGCTAGTGATTTGATATAGCCCGTGCCAGCGTTTAGTTTGAGATCGAACATTTCTGCATACCACAACACGCATGCAGGGCAGTATTCGCGTAGTATTGGGAGTCTGGATCCCTATCGATCTATCACCAGCAGATGCAAAGCCCGCTCATCCTCCGATATGACACCGTTTGAAATGGATTCCCAAAAGGCTGGTGGGTGTATTCGAATGCTTTGGGGAAGCGCACTTGGGAGCATCAAGCAGGCATAGCGAAGGATAGACAAGACTGGAGGGGGCCAAGACTGGAGGGGGCCAAGACTGGAGGGGGCCAAGACTGGAGGGGGCCAAGACTGGAGGGGGCCTTCTAGTAGAATCACTAAAAACTTACACCTTTAGCGAGCTGCTGACCACGCCTCATCCAACAAAATTCTCCAGAACTGAAAACCCAAACAGAAGAGATAGCAGAGATGTTCCCATCAAACTTTCAGCACAAAGGAGTGGATGCTAACGATGAGAGGTCTGTTTAGTCCCAAGTCGGAGTCCGGAAAATTCCGCTCTCACGTGATGAGGCTCTGAGACTCCTATTAAGCTGTTTTACCGTTGCACCGCACTTTTTTCACCTCACTGTGACATCTTCTTTACCGCTATGCCACTACCTCGCGACCTTCCAAGGCGGAATCTTACCAGTCTACATCTCCTCTACCGAAACCAAACTTCAGTCGTCCACCAATTCGTCCCCACCACTCAATCGAGATGCTTCACGAAGATGCACACAACCGTCCGCAATGAAAAGCGAAAACCAAGGACCAACGGCGGCTGGAAGTCGGCAGAAAAGCAGACCCGACCATTCTGGCAAAAGAAGCGGGAACCCAAGACTCCGGAGATAGTAATTCCTCCGCCGAAACTGGTTGACGGCGAATGGGTGATACAGAGTGTGCGTGCGCGGATGGAGAAGAAGGAGAAGGAATTTTTGCAGGAGAAGGAGCTCGCTACTACCCCTGATGTTGCACTTGCGAGTAATCTTGGCTCGAATTCGCATTCGGATGTTGGGACAGCGGGAGATGATCTTGACGATGGTATGGGGGTTGCGGATGTTGGCGCAAATGGGGAGCTGGGAGATGATTTCTCGGGGTATAAGAGGTTGCAGAAGGGAGATTTGTGTGAGTTGAGGTATGCTACTTCGTGTGTTCTCAGGGAAGGGAGCTAAAATGGGGGGCTAAAAGGTGGTATTTATTAGGGCCGGAGAAGGAAGCGTCGATATGGGTATATACATTCGCGACACACCCGGGCAGTCTACAGCGGATTTTCTGATGCCCCATGGGGTCATCAAGCAGATGTTTACACCCCGAATCGCCTTCTATATTCCTGGGTTTGCGACGAAGGATATCATTAAGTTTGTGGAGTACTATGAAAAGGTGGAGAGGTTCGAGATCGAGCGCGGGACGAAATTGGCTTCCGAAAACGCGATTCTCTCCCGGGACGTTTCGGCACCCCTGTTGGCGCCCGTGAGGAAGTTTATACTGGACGCAAATGAGATCCATTCACAGGTGTATACCCAGTTGACTGGGCTTTACCAACGCCTAGCTCATGAGACAGAGACGAGGAGGATCACCACGCAGAATGCTGCCAGGATGGTGTTTGGAGATAATCCCACTGATACTGAGCTTTATGCTACCCATCTTGCATTGATGGGTGATGGTCTGCGGTACTTGGGTGATAAGGGTTTCCATCGTATCACATCGAACTTCCGTATCCGCAGCAAGCGGGAGCTGGCAGTGATTGACGAGTGCACCAAGTGGGTGCGCGAGTCGTCGGTGGTTTTTGATACCAAGGGATACGGGAACAAGGCCAAAGGTCCCATGAAGGAGTTTATCGAAAAAGCGAGAACGCTCATCAACCGCAGCAGGATTCTGCGGAAAAAATCCCCACAGAAAAAAGGCGTGTCGGTAGAGATTGAACCGACGGACATTACGTGGACTGAAGCGGACCAGAAGTTTATCGATTTTGCAATTGCGAGATTAAAGTCTTACGGTCTCCAGCGGACACCGATCGAGGGACTTCTGCCGTATATCCTCCGCCAGACTCGCAGATACGAAGATAAGACGCTGGATGGAAGTTGCGCATACGACTTTTTGACTGAGATTGGTGCATTTACGCCGTGGGAGAACTTTGTCCTCCACCAGGAGAACCAGAAACTCCCGGGCTATAACGTCTCCCGTCAAGCCGACGAGGACGAGGCGAGGATCGTCACGATTAATGACGCCAAGTTCTCAGATCTGGGATTGAAGGATAGCTTGAAGGACATACGCAAGAACTGGGGTAATATGCGGGTGTTTTGTGTGGATGACGCAACTGCCGAAGAAATCGACGACGGAATTTCCGTCGAGAAAGTATCGGAGAACGAGACCTGGGTGCACGTCCACATTGCGAACCCAACAGCGTTCCTAACGCCCGACCATTGGATCTCGAAAATCGCCGAAGAGCGGGCAATTACGAAGTACTTTGACCCACACGTCTTCCGCATGCTTCCAAGACCCATCTCGGACTCTCTGGGGGTCGCAAACGGCGCTCCGGTGTTCACTTTCAGCACCAAGATCGACAACAATGGCGAGATCCTTGACATTAATATCCAGCCGGGCACAGTCCACAACGTGAAAAAGATCACCTACAACCAACTCGAGATGATCCTCAACCTCACCTCCGTTCCGATACGCTCTTTCTACCTGGGCGCCCTTCCTCCCTCACCCCCTGAGCCCGAAGCTAACCTCGCCCCCGGAGATCTCGAGGCACTGCAACACCTCCATAAATGCTCCCACGCCCTGCTGAAACGCCGGGTACGCAACGGCATGATATCCCTCCGCAATGTGTACCACTCCTACCACCTCTCTCCAGAAGTCACCAAATACTCAGCCGCCTCCAAAGTTCGCTCCTCCATGCCCCAGCTCTTCCGCGGCTTCCCCTCCATGCGTCTCGACGTCGAAACTGAGCCTCAAACATTTGGTAAAAACGACTTCATCGCAGAATTCATGATCCTCGCCAACACCGCCATCGCTCAATACGCAACAAAGTACAGCATCCCCCTCCCCTTTCGCACCCTTACTTACAACACTGAGCGCACTGAAATTGTCAGCTACTTTAAAGACGTCATCATGCCCACCCGTGACGAATTCGGCGTTGCAGAAAAGGGCGTCATGGATGATCTTAACGTGTACATGAAGGTCGGTTTCGCCCAGCTCCTCCCCCACGCTGGCCCACACATCATGCTCGGCCTGCCACAGGGGTATACTAAAGCCACCTCCCCGCTCCGTCGGTACTCGGATATGCTCGCGCACTGGAACCTCCAGTCGCACCTCCTCCACAAACCTCTAATCTTTGATGAACAAACCATGGCCGCGCTGCTGGCAAAAATCGATATCCGCGAACGAATGGCGAATTTTGGGGCGAGCGAGACGAGACGGTTTTGGGCGACAATGGTTATTACGCGGATACTGGAAAGGGGACAGAAGGGGCAGTTTCCGGAGACTATGACAATGACGGTGCTAGAACCGAAGTTGTGGCCTGAACTTAGTGTAGGGTTCGTACAGGAGCTGGCAGTGGTGGGGAAGGTCGCGTTTCCGGATAGTAAGAGTGTAGTGAAACTGAAGGCGGGCGATAAGGTTAGTGTTAGACTTGCCGGGGCGAGACCGGGGGATAGGACAGTGCTTTTTGAGACGGATGCGGAGGTGGAGCCGTCTGGGGTTGTTGTATAGGGGAGACGGGGATGAGGAGAGAGGGGACGGAAGTGTATATTAAGGCGTTTTTTTTTGTGCTTATATGATAGATGATTGTATGTATAGGATTAGAAAAGCTTTTGTTCGAGAAGGAATCTTTACACTACAGAATTCGAAATAGGATGAAGGTCGATCTATGTCGTACAGTGTAGGTGGTCTATCCCCTGAATAATATGGATTGGTTACTTGCTACTTTGAATCTGGGCAAAATATCCAGGTTTTGTCGTAAGAATAGGGATGTAATTCACTCTGTGGGCGTTTTTGGCAGCTGGTACGGTATCGTCGGCGGTTTTGTTGAACGTGGGGTAGAGGATAGGTTTGGAGGGCTGGGGATATGTGGGTTCCGAGTGATAGAAAGCAGTGAGGAGGGAAGTGGAGGCAGAGGAGAAGGAGGCACGAGAGTATACTCTACAATTCAGGTGGACGAGGACAATCTAGAGGATAGACATCCTCAACCACCTTGGGTACCGAGTTGGCTATAGACCTTTTGGAGGACTTTCATAAAGTACTGGCAGGAGGACCACTAAAGACCACTGGGAACAGCCTTAATTACGTGAGGTGCGGACACAGAAGTAGTCTTCTAGCAGCCTTAACTATGGCTCGGATTTTTATATGGCACTGCTTTACCACCGCAAGGGTAGGGCAACGGAAAAGATTAAAAGGGGAGGTTGAAAGGCGGCGGGTATGACGAGGGGGAACGAAAAGAAGGAGCTAGAGCGAGGGGAGGACAGACCCTGGCGTGTATACCACCGTGACGATACATCTCATCTTCGCAACCATGTGTCGGTTTGAAGCTGATACGATATGTTGTGCAGTACTACGGAACGCCTGGAGCTCCCCAACTAGGAGAGTATCTGCAGGGGTTACAGTTTTGATCCGTGCAGGAGTTCCACGCTAAAATATGCACAGTGTAGTTGGACAGCCAACTAGATCCTGTCACCTCCCAGTAGCAACTATATAATTGCCATTAACTGCGGCCCATACCATTCATCTAGTTACATATATACACTAGTGACGAGAGTGTGTACCAACTGAACTCTTGTAACACTGGAATCCACTCATTTTTACCAGAGCAGATAGTATAAAAGTCTGATCATGACGTCTACAAGGCTATTCTGAATCTCTGATATTAACTGTTAGATTTCTAAAATTTACCGCGGCTACGTTCACATCAACCTGTCTATACAATCTTACGAACTAAATACTCTCAAATCCATATTCCTCTTGTCGATTATCTCTATGGCCTCTTTTGGTAATATTTGCGACCAATGCAACACTCTCATAGATGGGAATATGAAGGTGTACCAGCGGCAGGTCCATCAAAAGTTTGTATTATTGGTATTCGGTGATGCAACTTCAATTACCATCAACCGTGACCCTGAATCCGGAATATTCCAATACACATGCAACAACTTCAATCACCATAATCCTAGTACAATACAAAAACATACAACTAAATACCTACAACCCAGTCAACAATTGCTGGAACCAGAAGGTCAACTTTTGCTTTGATTGTACCTCCGTTTGCAACTCAGTCGAGATATTTTTGTATCAGATTTAGAACAAGTTATCTCTTCCGCTATCCATGGATTAGAGGAGATTGTGAAGGCAGACTTACTCCAACGTATGAAAGAGTTCGAGTCCGCTCACAATTTTTTCTCCTGCTGAAGCTTACTATGACTAGGTGTTAACAGTACGGGGGAAGTGACGATACACTCAGCCTATCATAGAGAATACTGAGGAACACTCAATTACCACATCTGATCCTAGAGTAGCCGGAAATAAAGGATAAAGTCTGCTCAACTTGCTAGATGGTAATCCACTCAATGCTTGCATATCACAAACGAACTGTACATCAGACGACAGCACAGGTAACCTTCAAGGATAGATCATTCATCACACTGCGTAGGGATGACAAAACGCAAACATTTATTTGTCCTTGTGGTGAGTATGATCATATTGACTCTAATAGTGTCCGTAGACACGCTCTCTTGCAGAACTCAGTAACCCAATCAAGGTACAGTAAGGGTATGTGCACGTTTTAGTCATTATGGTAGCTGATTACATGAGTAGAGAGTAGGTTATTGATTCCGACTTGGAGTCAGGAGAAATCGGACGATCCTACCCACAAATGGTTGGATAGATTAAGGTTGTGGTTCATTAGACCATACGAGTGGTGGTTGTAAAGACTGCTAATATGGAATAACTAACAAGGGAATTATCAGCTATGTTCGCTCCGAATCGCTCGCGCCATGGCTTCAAGAAGGATTCCGTTTAACAGCTTCAAGATCTCACCAATCGCCTCGATCTCGTCGACGTTGTGGTTTATCCCAGCTCAGGATCATCCAGTAACGCAGATTCCATACCTTCAAGTGATTGCAGGATTACATGCAACATATGCGGCTATTCTCTGGTTAGACAGGGTTCGATACGACGGCACTGTAGTAAACAGCACGACAATTGGTAGTGGATTCACGCGTCGAAACTCTAAAGCCTGTATCTAGTAACATTTGAAATCTCACCTGATGCCAATATGCGCTCACCCCTGGATAATAACATTCTGTCAGATTCAATTCGAGATGAGCTTAGCCAACTAACTGGGAGGTATTCCAATCTCAAGGAAAAGTAGAGAAAAGAAGACATGACTACTAGGGGAGATCTTGGGGAAAGCAAGCAGTCTCCATGGTTAAGGTACACGGAGTGGCGGGGACACCTTGGCAATCTTGGTCGGGAACGCCTGGTACTGTTAGCAAGAGTACCACACAACAGATCGGAGTTCAGTCAAGAGCAACGGAATCTATTGGAATCAATACAGCGTGTGATGTCCCGGGTATTCAATGCTGCGGATGGAGTACCAGACAATACTCTACATTGGGCTCGTAGTCATGTTCCGGAGCATCCACAAGAGAAGAGGTTCCAACAAGTGCAACAAGATACCACATGGGCCATGGCAAGTGTACACAAGTTGGTGGATCAGAATGCTCTGGTACATATACGGTATTATGGAGTGGTACGAAGGAACAGATAGGGCCAACCAGGGTCATCACGATATCTTATGGCAATCACTAGACGCTGAGTTGACGCAAAGTGCATGTAGGTGGCGACAGGTACTGGGTTGCAATATTGCGGAACTTAACTATGCTAATAATATGGACGCGCACACTCTGGACTTATTTCTGGCCTTGATCAAGTAATGGTACGTACCCGCATTGGAGGAACTGGAAAGAGTGCTGATTAAGTACTAATGGTGTGCAGGACGACTAGTCAATATGACTTCTTTCTGGGTCGCTTCCTGGCAGTCGCATCAATTCATGCAAGGTCTTATCACTTTCAGGAACTTGCAGAATATATCCCGGTAGTGGCAGCATTTCAACATATCAAGCTTATTACGTTGCACTACGTATTTCACACAACTGATGTAGTCGATGAAACCCTGTTACTATCGGCTAAAGATGTGATGATAACTAAGCAGAGAGCATTTGAAGAGTTACTGAGCAATAGCTTGTTGTCGGAAGGTACAGTTCAATGGATCATATTAGACGGTTACTCCGGACGGGGTTTCCGACGGCGGCGGCAAACCCTCCTGATGGAAAGTTCGTATGAGTAGACCAGGGCATCATCTTACACTTTGATGACAAGGAGTTGAAAATCAGCAAGCTTGGATTCATAGCGCGTGAAACATTGGATGAAGCCGCAATTACTTCACGAGATGCTAGCATTTAGTTAGAAGTGTAGTGAGTGCTAGCTATTTGATAGTCTCGTAGACATTCCTGCAGAGTCACTGCCGGGGTACCCCTTCCTAGATCATCCAACCAACGTGGCTCTTTTTTTTTTTTTTGTTTTATTCATACTGTATGCACTCTAATTAGAGTATGACAGAGCCCCATATCCCCTCCACCTCCGGGCAAGCCGGTTAAATGGCGGAGTTCCCCACCCGCTACCCTTTGTCCCCTTCACACCGGGTGGCTGGCACTGGGATTCGAACCCATAGCATTGTGACCGTATACCCCGCCTATACTTTCAGGAGCGATACCACTGCACGACGGGGCCAGCCCCTACCAACGTGGCTCTCTTTCAGGAATCACCGGAAGTGTGATGACACGGCTTGCAGCAGACCAAGCCGCGTTGGAAGTGTGCAAGAATAACAGATGTCGACTTTTATTCTACGGAGAGTGGAATATAGTTTTAATCAACTCGTGTCTTAAAAATCACACTTATCTACTCTGATATCTTCTTTTACTGTGTTATTTGTTAGGAAGACAACCGTCACGAGGTAGGTAACTCATGACAATCCGCTAGAAGAACATTGCAACAGGAAAGAAATATTTACCTTGTCAACTACGAAATGGTACTGCATACCATATACCACAAGCGACAACATTCAGATGGTCGCTAGCCCGTGGCGCGATACCTTCCAACTCAGTTGCGAGATTTGATCCTTGCGTATCTGTACTTTGTCCGTCCATTTGTTGTGTCTGCAGGATATTGCCGGTATTTCAGCCACGGCGAGGGCATCCTATGTGTTCCGACCGATACACGAACTTTGCCCGTTCGCGAATTTTGACCGGTTCGCGAACTAGGGATCCAGAATGCGACCTTGCCAAAGTACGAGATTTAATCCCACCAGGCAAGTCAGGGAGTTATGCAATAAAGATGGTGTAAGACTTGTGATAAGTATACTTGGCATCTCAGTTGCTCCAAGAACTTCAATCGTTAAGCACCTCGCACAGTGTTGGAAATCTGCACCAGGTAAAGACTAGCTAATTTTGATCTTTGAGTTCGAGTATATAGAGTGACTGGTAGATATTCATAATACAGAAAAGCTATATAATGTAATGTTTAGATATAGTGGCGATGACTTGACAAGGGCTTGGAGATTACACTGTTGGACCAATCCTGGCGCAGAGGGAAGCGTACGTCGACTTATGGTGCAGCTGCCAAATTGGTGATGCGTATATTGACTTATCTATTCATCTATTTGACACGTACACAAGAAGTAGAGTGACTGCGGCTCCGCCGCTCAACCCTAATCCAACGCCACGTGATGACCGCACTCGAAACCCGTCCTACATACATCATGTTGAATTCGATGAAAGTTATGGAGCCAGTTATCGCTAGCTAGTATCATGCCCATTCTTGCATCTTGTAATAGTTTTAAATAGGTAGGGTTTACATAAATCGTCCAGTTCGCAAACCACTTGTCCGGTTTGTGAACGGGTCAAAATAGTGCAAACCGGTCAGTCTAATTCGTGAACTGGTGGGTCGCCCATGGGTCGGAACATATGTGGGTGGAGGGGGATAATGCGACAAAAACATAGGAGAGTGAACGACTTCATACAATATTGTCCAATCAGTTAACAAAACACATTAGCTTGACCCTCAACATATAGCAGTACCGCCAAGAAGCAATCAAGGTTGTTCACGACATACTGCGTAACTCGGATGGCAACTGGGAGAGTTTCAAAGGGAGAGAAGCAAGAGCGGTAGAAGAGGCATTACGGATTCGACGTCGCCATGCCGCCAGATATGCCGCAATCAATGAATCAACAATTCCGGCAGGTAAGCCGCACGTGGCACCATTTTATGGGAATATAGACGTAGAATAGGAAGATTGACAGGAACGAAAGGTTAGAAACTTCTGTACTGGGCGAAACGTATCCGGGTACGATAACAGTGTGTCGGCTGGTACCGGTAGACACCTTCGTGTACTCTATGTCCATGGATGGTAAATTTATGGGGCGCCTCTCAACGCAGTCCTAGAAAACTGTACAAAGGCAGATTAGACTGCTCTAGCGGCTACCGATATTGATATTGCGGCTACCGGTACTAGTTGATATCTTATTGCTGAAAAGTTAGCCAGCCGCTGCATCCGAGATGATGAGAGTAAGGGGATTATTGAATCTTCGCACCCTACAACAATTCATTGAGATTGAGCTAAGAAACGTTAGGGTTCCATTGGTGTGATTATCTAAAATAACCTGCCTCTTCGATACTAAACAGAAATACATCCTAGCTACCGAAGCATGTGCTAGATGGGTTTTCATTGAGCGAGGAACTCGGTAATGCGGAAAAGTCATCGATTGTTGTGTACAAAACAGGAATAAATGAGAGGAAGAAAAACCGTAAAGTGTACAGAGCGTGCTACTCTACTAAGAGTAATTGGCAAAATAACCGGTACCAGTAGCCGCTAGATACAGTCTAACTAGCTGTTTTACAGTTTCCTGGGGCTGCGGTGGAGAGGATTTCATAGTGTGGATACGGCTGCACACGTGGATCTGGGAGATAGTTTATGTAGAAGTGTAGGTAATGGTTAATATTATCTAGAAGTACAGTACTCTAAGTCTCGGGGAGCGAGGCACACAGTAAGGTAAGCTAACAGCTGTATAAGTGGCGTGCCCAGCTATGGCGTCAGGGCCTGCATGCTGGATGGAGACGGTCGACCTGTAGACTCACCTGAAACGGGCTGGAGACAGCAAGCTTAAGATGGCTAATGTGGGCTGCGATGGCAAACGCTAAATTAAGATTCCATTGGACGATTCTAGTCAGCAACAAGCCTTCGAGTCTCGGGGAGTCACTAGAATCCGGGCTCCTGCCGTTGGAATTCCCCCAATGTGCACCTGGAGACGATACTCGAATGCACTTGGAGGTAGCTATGAAAATAGCACTCGGGTGGTCTTGGAGGTACACGTGAAGAATGCGCCCCGGTGCACTTGGAGATTGTACTCAGGTACACTTGGAGATGGTACTGAGGTGGACTTGGAGGTGGACTTGGAGATGGTATCCTTCAGAATCGGGTACAATAACACAGCTTTCGGCCCCATGCATGCATGATTCGTAAATTATTTCAACCTTGTTTTGTGTTGTATGAACCTCGTCCCAGCAATTGCAGATACAGCACTGGAGGAAATCGAGCAAAATGGTAAGTCTCGCGAGCAGTGCAAAGTGATTTTGAGCCTGATATATCTTCAAGAATCTATATGCTTTCAACGAGATCTATAACCGACCAAGAACTAGGAATCTTGTGTACACAAAAACGAAAAATATCCAGCAGCTGTTCATCATGAAATAGCTGCACCGCCCGCTGGGATGCCAAAAAGTAGCAGAGTCGAGTATCGTACATCCATCCGTTCCAACAATTCTCCCCTCGAGGATCAGGTACTTCTGCTCAATCGGTCCCCTTGCCCTTCCCCAGCATCATGATGTTCGGCATCCTCTTCTTTCCGATATTCCATCCCCATCCGCGTAGCGTTTTAACCAACTTTGGTGTCACAACAGCGGATATCGGGACTCGGATGAAAATGAGGCTCTTATGAATCGCGTACGCCGGTGCAAGTTCCGTCCAGATCGCTATCGCCTATTAGCACTGTCTCGGCCAGCAACCTACAGGACTCATTGGCTTTCCCCTCTCTCTTCTCCTCTCTCACCTTCTCATGCTCCATCCAAACTAGCAACCCAACCTAAGACCTGACCATATTGTATGCACTACGACACTTGTTGACAACGATGCGTTCGTATTCACGAATCCTCTCACTGCTGATTGTGCGCACGGCAAGGAAGCAGAATGGGGAATCGAGCAAGGAGAGGCCGAGATACACTCCCAGCGCGGAGTAGCCGTATTCGTTGGAAAGCGACTTTAGCCGAGTGGAGAGGGAGGGTTTGGGTATTGGAAGTGCTGTCGCACATAACCGGGGAGTGGGCACCAAGGGAGGTTGGGGCGGAAGAGGAGACGAGAGAAGGACATAGCGGTGGTGAGGTTGATTGAGGCGGAATGTCGAAGTTGCATACGAGTAGGCAGCGAACAAACGCCGGGTAACTAATTTCCGCAGTTTGTTTTTGCGCTTGCGTCATTCGCTGCAGGTTGCACAGATACACAGACGACGACGTCATGGCTCGTAACTTCTCCTCTCTGCAACAATGCCCACGAAACACATTCTCGGCACGCCCTGGCAAAAACTCCGGTACACCTGGCGCTCTCACCGTTTCCATGGTGGAAAACATGCTTCGTCGGCACGCTCTCTTCCTCCCCACTGCTCTTCCTGCGCTAATAGCCGCAGGTGTGGGCCTCAAAGGGAACACCTTTTGGAGTTCTGTGATCGCCTTAACGCCTCCAGACCGCGGCGCACCGTCATATTTAAAGATAAATCCCTCGACTGGGCCGATTACGCTTCTGCCGTTTCCCCCGCCTGGCATCAATGGCTGCGCGCAACCCAGATCCCCGCGCCCACAATCGAAGAGCAGCTTGCTAATAACTCGCGGCAAGAGGTCCAGCCGAAAATGCAGCGTTGGCGGACGCAAGATGGACCGCTAAGCCTAGTTTACTCAATGCCCGCTCCCACCGCCAGAGGACTCAATGTTTGAGTCGAATACGAAGTTTTGTAATGACCCTGGGTTACAAAGGAAACAGAATGTGAGCAGAGGGGAGGTGGGGACGGATTTGGGGGGAAAGGGTATAGAGGTGGAAATGAAGGCAGGGGAAGATAATAGGGGAAGAGCGCATGGGTTGAGGACCACGATCCATGGGCAGAGAGTGAAGACGGGTAGGTGAGGGGTTTAAGCCTGGAGAGTGGGATCCGTACGAGAATCTGCCGAAGAGAAGGAGTGCTGGGAGGAGTGATCAGTAGATAAGAAAGAGTAGGATACGGGTATATGTGTATTATTATACTGTAGATCAGAGGATCGAAATTAGCATAACGATAGATAAAGGTGCGTCAAGTGTAGGAGCGGCGTTAATATTAGGACCGACTCGGCTTCTCGAGTCCACTCCCATCTGTTCGACACCGATTCCACCTGAAGGGTGCCATGATCGTCGGACGGTTCCGATGGACCATTGATTGACGTCTGAAAACTCGAAAACACTTTAAACGTCCTTGACACGACCTACCCTACACTGTAGCTTACTGGGTACGGCAGCCTAGAACGCCTCGGGGTAATGTTGCATGGCGACCAAGAAAACACCGGATGATGCTACATGATATCCTCAGCTTGATTACAGTCTGGCAAATACGAACAGAACATACTAATGCCGATTTGTAAATGATACAAATTTGAATTGGATGATCTGAGCGTCAAAGCCACATCACATGTTCCTAGCTTCTGTTGTCTGTTGTGTGTCTTTTCTGTTCTGAGGAGGAAGAATAAGTAAAGCTCTAGGACTAAAGGAGGTTCTACATCCATATGATTTACACCTTCTAGTCCAGTCGTGAAGTTCTTAGATTATTTACTTATCTCTTTATATAACAAAATTTAATCTCTTCATGAACGATCACTCGCGTGATTTGATTATTACAGGTCAGCAACACCGAACACTCCCCGATTACAATTATGAAATACTGCCGAACAGAACGCATCGTGATTACTGATTACGTTCGAACCTTGATGCACGGTACAGTACAGTTCGCTGCAAGAAACACATCGTTTCCAAACCGAATCCGCTCTCTTAGGCCAATTCGAGGCATCTAGCCAACGGAACGTTAGTGACAAAGCAAAAACGAAGATACTTCATACTCTCTAGCGTTTATAATGATAAGTAGTAAATTCGTTAGTTTCTAATATTGAAACAAATGCAATAGGTATCAATTTGAATCCAAAGAACTTCACCCCTGCTCTTCTGCTGTCCATGCACCCAGCCCGCTATTTTGTCACAGGAAACAACCTCACTAGGCATTGTTGCGGACTAATCGTCAACGTCGCCTCAATCTTCGGCACCTCATCCGGATGCACCGCCTCCATGCGTTCGTAACACTGTAAAATCCTTGCAACTGTGAAGCCTGCCTCAGTGAGCGCATATTGCTCTGCACGTAGAACACCTAATTAGTAGTCACCCACACCACTCTGAAGTTGAGAAATAGAACTCACGTCCTAAGCAGATTCTCGGGCCTCCATTGAATGGGAGATAATCCCAACCCCTGCCAGATTTTGTACCCTCACCCCACCGCTCGGGTCGGAACTCGAGTGCATCAGGTCCGTAAAGATCGGTGCGCCGGTGCATTGCGTACACACTGTATTGAACCTGTCCACCCTTGGGGACAAAGATTGGAGAGAGACCGTCGTCGCCGCCACCGACGGGGAGAACAGTGTCGCGCACTGCATCGCGGCCATTGAGGGGGACAGAAGGGTAGAGGCGGAGGACTAGGTGTTGTTAGAGAGTTCGTGAGAGGAAGGGGGGAGGGAACAAACCTTCGTTGAGCACGTAGCGGAGATATACCACATCCTTGAGGCCCTCAAATGTTGGGCGTCTCCACACACCGCGCTCCCTGGTTCCAAACGCGGACTCCAGCTCGTCGCGTAGTTTCTTGTAAATATGCGGGTGCCTCGCGAGGAGATAAACAGTCCAGCCGATCAGTCCGGCTGTGGTGTCTCTTCCAGCAAGTAGGATATTCAGCATCTGATCCCTGAGTGCCTTTGGGTCCCGATTAGTCTGGGCAACGGCGTCGAGGAAGATGTACTTCTTGCTGCTGGCAGCGGGAAGTGGGTACTTCTCCCTGTTGAGCGCCATGTGCACATAACGGTCCACAAACTCGTGCACCGCGTTGTTGACATCGACCATAGCCTGCGGTGCCCAGATCTGCGCGAGCTTCTTCCACCGAAGCTTCCACATGATCCATTGTTGCCCTTCGTTGAACAGATACGCAAAGTCGTTATGGCCAGTTTCTTCCTTCAGCAGAGAGTCCGCGCTCTCGCCGAACAAGAACTCAGTCGCGGAATCGAGTGTTAGACCGAAGAACCACGGCTGCAGATCCACTTCTCGTCCCTCCGCTTCCTTCATAAGATCCAGCACGCGCCCAACGTGGACATCCAGCACCTCGGTATCAGCAACCTGCTCTCGACTAAACTGCGGTCTCAGCAGCGCGCGAGAGTACTCCCAGCCCTTTCCATCGAGAGTGAAAATCCCATCTCCAAGCAAGGCATGGAACGCTTCCTGTCGGACGGGACCGAGGGAAAAGTCCTTGAACGACGTGGCGAGGACCGTTTTGATGTTCTCCGGCTCGACAGTTTGTACGACGTCGGAGCCAAAGATGTTGACCATGAAGGTGTACCACCCGGGCTTGTAGCGATTTGCGATGAACTGCACGTGCTCTTTTCTCTTTGCTGCCGCGATTACCTGCGCAAAGTTCACGAGGCCGTAGATACCGGCGGGCCAGCGCCGTGGCGGCTTGCAGCCGTGTTTGCGTGCGAACGCACGGTTGTTGCGCCACAGCAGCAGGGTGGAAACGATGCGGTGGAGGAAGAAGGCACCGAGGACAAGGGCGCAGGCGTCTTTGATGGTCAGGCTAGGGCCCATTTTTGGTGGTGATGGAGATGGAGAAGTTGTGTCGTTGCAGTATAGTTGGGCGGTCGTGGTCGTTAATAAAATGAAACAAGTAAACAAGGAGGTGGTGGTGGGCCATATATACCCATCTTCACGAAGCGAGAGGCGAGGTAGCGCTGTGCGAGACATTGCGTGAGTGGCATGGCTGCGCAAGTAAATGGCTGGCGGCATTGTCCGATTGGCTCCAACTCTGAAACCGATTCAAGACAATCTCAATCTCACCCTACGAGCTTTTTTGTGCTGTTCGTGGATCTGCTCCGAGGCACTTGTGACAATTCCACAAGCAGCTCCAAAGGATTCGAATTCGGCAGCCCCGAGTGCTCGGAGCGATTGCGCGCAAGCTGAACAGCGAGCCTGCTGACCGCAGAATCTACCCCTCATTGGCTGGGCGTCGCCGGGACAGGTAATCCGCCAGAAAACCGACGAAAGTCGACAAATCGTGGCCTCGGCTGACATCGGCGACATGTGGCAGCGTCCACGGACAGGTGCGTCAATCGGACGTTTTGCGCATTTTGAGATGTTGCCTCGTGGAGAGAAATACCCCGCCGGCGCTAATGTTCACTTGCTGATCTTCCGCGCCCAGGCTCGGGTGTCACTTGCAAGCAAGCGAACGCAGTTTGCGAGCTGGTCTGTCATTGACGCTACAAGATGGAAGACCTGAGAAGATGGATGTTCCAGAAGTTGTGAGTGGTATATCTCGGGACTTATTACATTCAAAAATAACATTTCCGCGGCGCCCTCGTATCACTAACAGCATACATATGTAAGCATAGCCTTAACCGTCCGGTTAGGAAACTGCTTATGCTCCAGAAGTGCGGACACATTCCCCAACCGGGGAATACTAGAGTAGATTCCGGCGCAGTGTATATTGTACATTCCTTAATATAGCCGATATGACCGAGGGGTATATATCCAGGTAGAATTGCGGAGTCTGGATTCCGGTGTAGTGGATACAACATATTCACACCTTTCTACGTACACGGCAGTCCAGAAGTGCCGAGGTATATATAAATATGCACACGAGGTAGCGTTTGCGGGTACCCCCGATTCCAATTAGTTCAGTGTAAAGTCTACCATTTTACCCGTACGCAGCGGGGAAGCTGTTTCGGTTCAACCTACGTAAGAGCATTGATGGTTGGCTGTCAGATGCTGCCGACCTTTCACATATATGAGATTACTTAAGGTATCTTGGACATGATACCTCGCACTCACGTCAGCTTCGGTGTCAATTGTGGTATACCGAAGCCATGGTCAGATAGGGGACTACAAGAATAATAGGCCTCAATATGAATCTTTACGTAGTTACAGAAACGGCTCGGTTCTATACCCGGTAGTTTAACAATGGTGAGAGACAGCGAATGCGTCGCCATTCGTACTGAGCAAATGATGCAACATGGCATCTCGTACTGATGCCAAGGACCTCGCCGGTTAGGTGATACATAATCTCCATCCGAACCCCGCACCCCCTTCACCTCGTCATCGCCATCAAACCACACGTTTTCCTCACGAAGGTGAGTTCTTGACGGCTACAGTGTCTGAATGATGGATAGCTGCATCGTTTGTTGCGGCAATTGTCTTCGGAACGGGGTCCTGACGAATACAGACCGATCACATTTGCCCTCCAACTCCTCGTGACGCTTGCCAACAGAGTCAACCGCGTTAGAGTTGTCGAGTTTATGATGGCGCCCCCGGCACAGCACTTTAGCATGGCATGCAATATTGTTAGTATTGTGAATGTGCTGCGAGGTATAGAGGCAAATGTTTGTGAGAGAGCATTCCGGAGTCTTCCCCGCAGATGACGTGAAACTGTTGTGTTTCCCATGCTCGGCTTCAGGTCGCGTGTGGATTGAACACTCACTGCTCGGTTGAAACACCGAAATCTAAAACAACTGCAGACATTCTGGGAGACATTCGCACTGGTAGGTGAAATCGAGAATGCGGGGATTTTTCAATCAGCGGGAGCTCCAAAACTACTTGGGGTTGAGCACTTGTCAAGGACGGGAAATAGGACAAGACGTTCCGACGTTTCGTATCTGACGTAGAAGTCATCGAATGATGCCAATGGAGAAGCTGTAAGAGCAGCATCAGGAATTTGTCGTGGCTGTGAAGGTAAAAATGTAATCAATGTGCATGTTATACTTGAAGATTTGGGGTTTACCGGTAAAAAATAATCAGCCATGACATCAGAGAAATAGCTAGCCTAGGGCTAAAATAATGTCAGTATACTCTATTCGAGTGCTGGAGGCGGCTGCCTTAAGTAGAAGTTGAGGTGGCCCAGATAGCACCACTAGGGGGCTAAGCGTCTATATGTTACAATATGGGGCGCTGCACACCTGCCCTACAACTCCTAAATGAGGCATACAAAGGGTGTCCACTCTCCACCAAACATTACGCAAGGTCCAGATACAGTAACATCCATCAATGTAGAGGTCAACATGTGCACGTATGGCTCACCAAACATATCTTGGCAATGTAAGCACCTGTACCCCACCAAAAAAATCAAGTGAAGTTCATGAATATTCTTATCCACCAACATTGATGCCCATATATGCACATACACTTATCTTGTAAATCTTCCCCTAGCCACAATGATGCCAGTACCTGAATGGATCAACTATGGCCAACCAAGTCCATTGTAACACCAGGAGATCCACCCCAAATCCTAATCAATAACAGCCCCTGATGACTTCTGGACTGATTAAGAGAAGAATGATAAAGCTTCACTCAGGATGCATATAAGGATTACCACCCAAGGAAAACAAGCTAACCGTTCTGTTCTCTGCTCCCAATAGATGGTATCGACTAAAGAATATCGTCTTACTACATCAGTATACTGATGTACATGACTCAGAAGTATCCTACTCAGAAGATACTCTGAACTGACACACTATTGTACGAGTCCTCAGACTCCCTTCAGACTCAAGAGTATGGTCCCAGCAACTGGCACATATACCCCAGGACTGTCTATCTTCAAGTGCAACAACTCCAAGTATCAACTTGTCTTATATCAACAAGCAAAGTATTTTCTCCTCAGCAGAAGGATTCTCTGGACGACCACGCTATCGGGTTTGCCTTGAACTTCCTTTGAACTCCAAAGTACCATCTTTCTCTCTTCCCAATCAACAACTTGCTTTGAAGAAGATACTAAGAATAACCAATTATAAAGAGTGATAGATATATCTATGATATAGAACAGAATAATAAACGCACAACTCTGGACTTCAAGAGAGCAGTATCCACGTTGACTTTGATACAGAACTAATAGATAATATACGGGAAATAAAGTTAAGGCTTAACCTCCAGATCAAAAAGGTCAATTGGAATGTGTCCATGAATCATAATGTAGATTGTATGTTCGATAGTAGGTTATCAATTTCGTTTCTCCATGTCAGTATTGCAGATGTACATTAGACAATTCACATCCTTAACAATCCTAGGACTACCAATGCCTGTTTTGGAGTTCACATAACTAACTGCCTCATCATCCATGCCTTCTACCATTGTTGGCTAAGTATCAACTCCCAAGAGTATTAACTACATCATCAAGGTAATGTGCTCGTATTGCAACACAATAGCTATTGGCGATACCTCAAATGAATATGAGCTGATCTGAAGCCAGTTATCAACAAAGAGGTTTGTGTCACCAAAAGCCAGTGAGAGTACCCTCTCTTATACCCAGTGGGTATGTAACAGTTCAACAATCGCAGCAAATGACAGATCCCTTAATTTGACTACGCTTTATCGGAGCCAAATATACAGTAATCTGCAACTGAACTGTGGTGGCATATATTGAATGGACAATATCTTGCACCACTCAGGACATATGAATCCCAAGTCCTATTTGCCCAGACCAAGTAGGGGTGGTCGAGGTAAGGATTGATTCGTGTAAGTCCATTTGGTCGACAGGGCTGTGATATAATGATTATTGGTTAGTGACGTATTTCCTATATGACTCTGCATATCTCGAGATGCCATGGTGGTTTTGTATTGATGACATTTCATCTCATTAGAAATGGACCATTTGAGTATAAGCGAATCATCATGTGTTTGGTGACTAGGAATAAGGTTTCCTGCTGACAAGGAGTGACCATTGACAATAGAGATCCTACAACCAATACCAGTCATGAAGATGATACACATCCTACTTGCTCTTTGGGTGACCGCAGTCATTGATCTGTTCATATGATTGTTGGGTAATGGAGATGTGACTAATTGCTGAACAAATCTGAATGGTAGATCCAACGTGGAAATCTGAATGATAGTACGTGATTGCGGATCAAGTATCCATATTAGGATTATCGAGTGATCCAGTACGATCCCAGAATTATACCTGTAACACCAAAGGCATAACATCTATACCTATCTATTCATATATGTAAACATTCCACTGTACACTTACCAGGACTGCCTTGCCAAGAATTGAGTGATTATATATTTTACTCTACCTTTATCTACATTTACAGCTGCATATTTCCGTTCACACCATCTTGCAGTTGTAACCTTGTACAGTATCTCATTCACATAATCTCTGCCATGTACTATTATGTGCCACTAATAGCCAGGAATGCGCTGTATTGTCCTATGTGTAGATTCAATTTCTGTATTATACATGTTACCTGGTACTCTACATCACCACCACCACCACCAATGTATACGTCAGTCAACTGGTTACCATTTTATCAATGCATCTCAACAAACAGCTTTAACTCTATTTGATATTGGGATAACAACACCTGTGTCCTTCAATGGTGTCAATAGTCTACGCAAATTGCTTCTTACACTATTCATGTTATCTGAATCGTACATGCATTGCCAACTGCAAATATCTGACTACAAAGCGGAACACCGCAAATGGGTGCAGGATGGTGATGACATTCTAATGGTATGGGATATCGCAAATCCGATTACCAAGCAGGCTATTTATAAACCTCTATTACTGGCACAATGAAGAGCCAAAAATAGTAGGAAATACTCCACCTGTGATATAATCCTGGCTGACAAGCTTACCAATACATTGTCAATTTGAACGACTAAGCAGAAGGCAGTTACAATGTTGAGATCTGTACAGGAAAAGGAGAGGCACAATCCCACTATCAACACCATGTAGTTGCAGCCTGGTGTAAGGGAGAATGGAAAGCCAGGGCTGGATGTATAGTAGAATGAAGTCACAATAGTCTATTTCCTGTGTTGTCATGCAATGACTATCCTCCAACCAATCCAATGGTTGGCGTCGATACGAAACTCACCGGTCTGGCCTGCTTGCCTCACTGAACAGCGACATATGTTAACCTATTCTGATTCTTTTCATTATATCCCTTCAAAGAAGTTTCAGATACTCTTTGGAGATGCAACAGTTAATGTACTTGGCATCACCTCCTTGACAAAGTGAAACCAAAAAACCAATTGCTACTGAGTCTGTAGCTTCAGTTATTGTGCTTCCATTGTATCATTGCTGCTTCCAATCAGTGGTATTTGTCAGTGTAGGACCGTTGATTGATATATGGCCGCATATGGGAGCATAGGAGAGTGTACAGTTGCATGCGTAGACGTGGTAATATGATATAGTAGCAGATAGGTAAGATAATTGTTGGCAATATCAGAGATGTTGCAAGTCAACTTTATTGGAATGTGGGTTCATGGCTGTGGATACATCACATGCCATTGGCGAGAACATAAGTATGAATGCCATTGCATTATCTCTCCATTTAGGAGTAGACCCGCTGGGCTGCCACATGTATATGTCAGAAGGAAGACTCTACCAAAACAAAACAAATAAAAGGGTAAGCCTTCATACAACTTAAAAGGTCCCACAACCGCTCAGTAACCTAAGAGCAGCCTCATGGTGGATTTGATGGACTGGGAAACTCCACCTCTGGTGGGAGGTAGTAAATACTCATGCTGACGCCAATTATATCAAACCAAGATCAATAAGAGAGTAAGAAAAGTAAATTCGTATAAAAACTTTTAATTCAACTCCTCCAAGTCCAATCATCATTGTGGCTTCATTGCATGCTCTTGGTGGAATGCATCTACTAATACCTGCTCATTCCCAACATTCTCTGCAGATTTGTAGCTAGCGCATATATAATTATAACCCAGCCACTGTTTAAGATAACAGAGCTTCGGGTAGTGTTATTTAGAGTTGAGGATCCAGTTGACTTCCCATTTATCACAATCATCAATAATTTTTAGATGTTGCTTGGATGGCAGCTTGGCGGCTATAGGAGGTGTATAGCGGTCGACCAAAGACAGATTGAAGACATTGTGTTTCTGGCTCGTATACGGAAGGTCAATTTTGAAAGCTTTCTTATTGATAACTTTACTTACTGTGTATGGTCCAATCTGTGTGCAATCTATCTACATCAACGGTCTTGTCATCCGGATGTGCTACATTGAACATTCCATAATATCACCATCTTCAAAAAGAACCTCTTGTGGCCAGCGTATTTCATCTAGCCGGCTTGTGTCTCATGGAGGGTCTCAGAGAGATTTTGGTGAATTTGCTCCAAGCCAGCTGCGAAAGTGTCTGCTTGGATTTCTAAATTCCGGCTTGATGGGTGCTTCAGGGACTTAAACTACCTTACCAAATGAGGGTTAATGATTGCCAAGAATGGAGTCATCCTAGGAGGTGCATGTACTGTGGTGTAGTGAGCCAATTCTGCATGCAGCAAGTGTTCAATGCAATTGTCCTAATTATAGTTGCAGAATGCCCAGAGATAGTACTCTATTGTCTGGTTTTGATGCTCTGTCTGTCTATCCCTCAGTGGATTGAAGGCTGTTGAGAACCGATAGTCAGTACTCATGTAGAAATACACCAAGGTGGTAATTTCAGCTTGTGAACTGGGCTCTGCGATTGGTAACTATGTTGGCTGGGACTCCCCACTTGAAGATGACCATTTCAAAGCAGAGCTGGGTCAATTATAACAAGTCAAGCTTCTGCCAGCACAGTAAGGTGATTGGCATCTTTGTCCGTTAGGTGACGATAATGAGAATTCCTGTATAGCCAACTGCTGTCGAGTTGGATAAGTTAGTAATACAGTCCATGGTGACATCTTCAACTCGCTTTCTTGCCACAGCAGTTTCTCTGTCAGCATAATCCTCAATCCATTTCTCTTTCTCTTGGTTGCTTAGAAAGTTCATCACTTGGCGTTTCTCAGCCGCAAGCTTCGTTTTGAATTGCAAGCGGCGCAATGTTAGGGGTTCTCTCCCAACAGTGTCTATGGTACTTGAATAACTCCAGGGGTACATGTCACTGGACCTAGTCACCCGATATGCATAACACCTACCCTGGGGAGCATCGCAATACGATTTACCATTCACATTAGACTTTAGCGGGGTTATAGTGGGACACGTCTCGATTGAATAAGCAAATAGTTTTAGCAGTAGTATTGAATGGATATGCCCAGGCAGCTGATTTGCTGATTCAGCAACACTGCCAGATCAAACAAAGTTTGCTTCTGCCAAGCATGTTGTTTTCAGCCAGATTGATTTCCAGATACCAGTAGGAGATAGTGTCCAATCATACTGAGGAATACTTCGACCTGCAGACTAGGCAGTTGTTGGCCAATATGCGATAATGTGGGATTCCGAGCCAATCTCTTATGAGTGCAGAACAACCCCGGCACTCCTCTAGTACCAAGCAGAATAGTCTCGGTCTAAGCATGCTGTGACTGAGGGATTAAGTCATTGGCTGTTGATATGAGGCCAGAAGAAACCCCACACATTGGTTTGTATCGGAATAGGCAATGCTACATCGGACTCGAATGGTAATGTCAAGCTACGTGTCATTTAATCTACTTTGGCAAAGTATCCGTTGGTCGCGTATTAAATCTATAACAAAAGCCAAATAGCCTTTATGGTAAGGCATTCAGATGCGGAAAGAGCTGAATGGCTGTAATCGTCAGTTGTTCCAATTACTGAACCATATGTGTCGCAAGATGTCCAAGTTGAAGTTATGGTGTGATATATTGTCTGATATGATATCATACAATGGATGGCCTGATTCTCATCAGGAGTGTAACACTTTGAAACTACATGTTCGTATGAACACGATAACCTCGGCGATTCGTGGCAATCTCTACCTTACACATTCATTTATGTACGTCGCAAAGCACATTGCTATCATGAGTGATATTATCATAGAGTGGAAGTATGTGCGTACAAACTGTCGAACACAACTACAAAGAGATCACATTATTTCGGCATTGAAAACGAGAAGCGCTAGCAGAGAATAGTCAGAAATAACTACCCGGAAAAAACGAACATGAAATAGTATTACGTTTCGTGATACCTATATCTATTATTTTATATTAGAATCTATTAGCGTTTTTAGCGGCAGCACCGCACCTTTACTAAGTATCGTCAATTGTAAGATATATGATCTTATGACTCTAATCTTCGAATCCAATAATGACGTTATTGTGTACGGACTTGAAAAGATGATATCTTTTTGCAGAGATCGACACCTTTTATTTGCATCTCAGTGTGCCTGGTGGTTAGCGTCACTATTAGGCTTACATAGTATTAGCAATGGGTCCGGGTAACCCACCAGCGGTCCGGGTTCGGACAGTTAAAACGGTTTGGTTCGGTTTCAAACCCGTCCAAAAACGCAACCAGCCGCATCTTGGCAGCCCAAACCCGGACCCGTACCCGTCAACCAGCGGGTTTTGCCCAGATTGGCTAGACCTGTCGGTTCCAAACTCTGGTTCCGGTTTTCGGGTATTTCTATTTATGGTCGCATTTAGATATCCTCCTGCTAATCGCAAAATATTGACATTGGTATATTGTTGTTCTTTTCTGATGTATTGGGCACCTTTATAATCAAAAACATGTGAGAAACGCTCCCTGCCTAGTGTTAGCAACGGGTCCAGTTTTGGACCCGGCCGGTTTTATAGGTCTGCGTGGCAACGGTCTTACCCCATCAAAAATCGACGATTTTTTATGCGAACCATCACTTTAAAGCCACAAATATTGATCAGAGAGTTTAGTGTTTGGTATGTAAAATATGCAGCTCAGCGCGGCGCATCTTTTGGCCGTCTCCGATTTTCGATATCTTTAAATCTCAGCAAGCAGTAGCCCAAAAACCTCGTTTTTCGCCCAAAAATGACAATAAATTGAAAGCAGCTTGCTGAGTTTTGAAAATATCAAAAATCGGAGACTGCCAAAAGATGCGCCATCTGAAGGTCCATATTTCATGTACCAAACACTAAATTATCGGATGAATATTCAAGAACTTAATTGAGGGAACCGTTTGGCACAAACCCGGACTGAACCGGCTTGGGCTGGGTTTTCTTGGAACCGGTATAGTACAAACGGTCAGAAAACAGAACTGTTGCTAACACTATCCCTGCCCCATCCTAAAAATGAGAGTCAACGGTGAGTCAATGATTTTTGGTCTTGTATCTTGGGTAATCTGAGTGGCAATTGGATGCAGACGTTCATACATAAGGTATAGGCTGCCTTTGTAAGCAAAAGAGAAAGTGACACACTCCCTGCCCCATTCTGAAAATGAGCGTCAATTGAGCGTCAACAATTTTTGGTCTTGCATCGTGGATAATCTAATTGGTGAATGATCGCAGACATCTATATACCGGGAATTGGCAGCCATTATAAGCAGATAACAATCAACGTTCCCGCGACAGCCTCCTGGACAACCACAATTTAGTTCTTTTTGAAAGCTGCAACTCAGTGATACTGAGCGTTTTAGCCTATAAAACTGGTCACAACTTTGTATATAGCCATTAATGACCACATTGCGCTTTGATTAACCATGATGCAAGGCCAAAAATCGTTGATGCTCCTTTGATGCTCATTTTCAAGATCGGGCAGGGAGCGTGTTGCTTTCTTTTTAGTCTGTGAAGGCTGCCAATAGTTTTAGTATGCATCAAAATGGCTAAGTCTCTGATTAATTACCTGACTTACACAACCAAACATCGTTGATGCTCTGTTGACGCTCAGTTTCAGAATTTTGCTGGGAGCATATCGATTTCTCTTTTGCCTATAAATGCAGCCTGTACGTCATTGATAAATCTCTGCGACCAATCACCATGCGGAGTAACCATGATGCTAAGCCAAACATCTTTGACGCTCCGTTGATGCTCATTTTGCCACGGGCGTATCCGCAATATGGAACAATTCACTTTGGCATAGAATATCCATAATGGTCTTGTGGCAGCCGTTCTGTGCTATTCATGTACGTTCTCCTTTATTACTACATTGTTCTTTAATCATGTATATGAATATTCCCTTTAAAATATACTTTAAAGTATCTGCTAATTGTAGATAATGATAATACTCAAAAATCCCGTTCCCTTCAGTCAACTCTCGTCTTCCCTGCCAGATTCCCTCAAAAGGCTGCCCTCGTTGTCAAAATGGCTGTCCACTGCATTACCACCCAGCTGATAGTGTACTAACCTGTGAATGGACCATCATGAGTCAGCAAATCGGGAATAAAATCTTTATCGCGCATATGATCCTTGGCAAAAATTGAGCGCTAGGAAACGGAGTATGTATATACACATATGCGGGTGGCACACCTTGTATTTCGGAGCTCTCATTGTCATCAGATGGCACAGGTGGCGTTCCGGGTCGAGGTGGCACTTGTCGTGGTGGAGCTGCACCCGTGCCATTGTGCCACCAGCATGTTTGTGGAACTTTTGCGGTGCCAATTTGGGAAGGAAGGCAGCTGTCTGTTTGATTGTCACGAACGATTGCTGGGTATCTTTCAATCGCAGCCTTTACCTTGTTATGCCCGGGAAACTCTATGGCCCGCTTCTTCTCTTCCCGGACTTTGGCGCGAGGTTTCTAAATTAGTTGTTGCGTTTCCTGTATTGCGGCGCGTGAAAGCCCTCCTTTGGCCATTTTGGCCATATTCAAGGCAAGACGCATGTTGGACTGTTCAAGCTTTACCCGACCTCCTTGTCTTGCCATAGTAGCTGACATGTTGAAAACCTCCAAGAAATTAGCTGCTGCTTCTAAAGTGAGATCCGGGTATTACCTTAACCATATACGACTCCGTAGCCTCCTCTAACGTCTTTATAGCCTATTTCGTCCACTCCCGGGGACGTTTATCATGAAATTCATCTATGAACATCCCAGAACTGACGATATGGTAATGTTCAATTTTGCGCACTGTGAGGACAAATGCCTTGGTCGACCATGGAGGTTTGCCGTTACGGAAAGTGATAAATTGGTCACATAGCTCTCTACGTACCCCAGCTGCGTATTATATTCTCAGTTGACTGTCGTATACACAGATATGGATTGACTCACATCTGATCGCATGCTGCTTCTTATTCATGCTGCTTCCGGGTTTACGTACCTTTTTTAAATGTGCGTCCTGGGTCATATTTTTGGTTGCTACAATTGCAGCGTCGCAGTGGACTAACTGGTGTCTGCGTTGCTGCTGTGTCTTGCTGAGTGACGCATTGCTTGAAGTGCCTGGCGTTTGGCTTGATTTGGCTCGAATCGCACCTGCGTGAAGTGTGTCTGGAGCCATGGCTTGCTGTTGTAGAAACATGAGGAAGATAATCACGAAAAGAAGTGGGAAGTGCTGAAGATTATATAGTGAGCTTCAAGTCAAAATGGAATGAGTGACAGCCAACTTGCACGTTCAATTCAAGCTGAATCCTGCTGCGTATAGGTGTACTACGTATAGCTGCAGGGGATTCCAACAGTTGTGTGATTTCAGTAAGTCAGTCCGATATTGTTTGTGTATTTACAGGGTTACATCGAGATGAATAACAGCTGATATATCGTGTTTGATAGACATAAAATGGACATTCTTGGATGGAAAGGACGTCTGGTGATGTTTGTCTCAAGACATCGCCGGGATCTTATATGAATCACACGCAAACTATCAAGTCATAATGTACTGTTAGCATCACTATTCCCAATGAAGTGACAGTCAAAATGCTGATTGTCCTTTGTTCGAATTGATTAAACCTATCAACCTTGACATAAAAGACGCATCTTGCCTCCATGTGGTCCATTTCTTGCAAAATCTAACATCTCGCCCAACAACAAGGTCAACACAAGATACAATGGTCAATGCTTTGAAAAAGACCCTGTCGCCATTTCCGGCGGGCAAATATGGCAACTCGACAAAGCCTTCCACACGACGAGGTCATCAGGCAAATAAAGGCAAGAGTCGCTTGGAGGCAGAAAGGTCCGAGCGTTGGGAGCATTGCGCAGCTTACAATCCAAAAAGAAGCTTGTGGCGGAGAAACGTCGGGAAAAGCACTTTTCAAGCAACGAAGAGAGAGAGAAATAGATCGAGGATTATGTGGAGCGTGAGACTGCAGTGGCAAGAAAGTGAGTTCAACACGCGGAGACAGCGATGATGCAAGAGCAGGAACATAGGGGAAATGTTGAAAAGGGACGATCGACAACCACAAAGCCTGAAATTACATTTGAGGAGATGTTGAATTCTATCGGAGATAGTCTGAGCGATCTTGCAAGATCAGAAGATGAGGAGGATAGGGAAGACAAGGATGATGATGAAGAAGATATGGGGCATGGCAAGCTGAGCGAGGGTGACGAACCTGGCTGGGTGATTGGCACAATCTCCAAAAAGGTACAGCACAGTATGGAGAGCTTTCGGCAGAAGCAGATGAGGCTTGACCAACTGAGGCAACCGGGATGGGGGGACGCGGCCGACTACTTCTGTGAGAGAGATATGAAGTACGGAACGACTGAATTGAAGGTTCCGGCTGTTGGGATGCCCCAAACAGACTCGACTGCAGCCACACCATCACCGACAACATTTGAAGAGCTTATGCAGGCTCTTGTTATCCTCCCCAGACAATCACAATTGCTGCAAGTGACGTCTCGACAGGGATGTAGTCAAATGAAGCTGGGTTCGGAGACACCTCTGGCAGACAATCACATAGTACTGCTGATGCCTGCCATGGTGGCCGATTTGTCACAGATAGAGATTGTGAAGCCAGTTCAACCCGTAAGCTTTCACCCCTGCATATAGCTTCCCTAGTTAATTACCATATAGAAATCGGATTCGGACAAAGACATGGTGATGGCTCCTGCATCACCGGAAGTGTAGATAGCCAAATAGGTATTTTTGACGACGTATCTCATGTAAAAGCAATTTGTGAACCTGTTCTGTTACGTGTCGGCTTTTCCTGGATTTCAGTGACTAAATTGTGAGACAGGATTATTTGTCAGAGTGTGTGCAAGGGTTGTACGGGCCATCCGAATGTTCTAGACTCCAAATCAAGTTGATTGACGAACAACAATCTTTATATGGTGTTGCCTGTTACGGATAAATGACAAAGGAAAACCTATATTTGAGACAAAATTTACTAACAAAGTTTAAGTCAGTGAGGTCATACGACTGATAGAAGAAGCGGTCAAAGCACATGCGAAACTCAGACAAATAACAGCCGACAGGCTGCATTAATCCATGCAGCCAACTACATGTCTCTTCGCGCAGACCTCCTGCACATGGTCGAGAAATTCAAAATTGCTTATGGTACATCATGGAAATCTAGGAAAATGAGCTGGATGAGGAATGGTAAGGATGTCAGGCTATAAATATCTAAAACTAGTGCATGGATTATTATGCCGTAAATTGACAGCCGAAAGCATTGAAACACGATGGAGCTATGTCACTAATCATGTAAATGACATGTATTGTGGTGGCTCAGAAACACGGATTTCTCGAAGATCTTGGATTCAAATCATATTACATAGAAACTGTATACTGGCTGCCAATTGAGGCTGTATGCATTTTTTGTACAATTGTTAAGCACCCAATGACTGTTAGTATGTCTCCAAGGTGAGCTCAAAGGTGAGCGTCAACGGAGCGTCAGCGATTTAAAGTCATATCTACTCAGCAATCACCCGGCTGCATAGTCGCATCCATCCAAAGTAGAAGTATTGGCCGGCTTAGTAGGGAAAATGCCAAGCAACACGCACCTTGCCCCATCATAGAAATGAGCGTCAACGGAGCGTTAATGATTTCTGGTCTTACATCCTGGATAATAACTGGGCTGTGCAACGGTATTTAGCCATAATCGTAATATTGGTGGCCGTTATGGGCAAAAATGCTACAGACTATATCGCTGCTACCTACTACGAATGAGCGTCAACGGAGCGTCAACAATTTTTGCCATTGGATCATTGAAAATCTAGAGGGTTTCGCTGCAACCTTGACTCATAATAGAACTATCGCTCACCTTTCTAGGCAAAACATGGTTGTGACAACATCAGGACTATGACCTAAATATGAGCGTCAACGGAGGGTAAACGACTTTGTCCTTGCATCATGGATAATGGAAGGGCTGCGTGGTGATATTAAACTATGATCGAACTATCGGCCACCTTTCGTCGCGAAAATAGTTGAGACAACATCACTACTATGTCCTAACAATGAGAGTCAACGACTTCTGGGCTTGCATCTTGGAAAATGCAAGGGTTGTGCGGTGACATTGACCCATATTCGAACTGTCGGCCGTCTTTCTAATCAAAAATTCTTATGACAAGATCGTAACCATGTCTCAGAATGAGAGTCAACGGAGCGTCCACGATTTTTGATTATGCATCTTCGAGAATCCAACGGCCACGGAACGCAGATAACCCACAATGAACTTATTGGCAGCCTTTATTGGCACAAATGCTAGTGATGATATTGAGTCCGGCTCCTACAATTGAGCGCCCACACAGCATTAACAGTTTTGGTGGATGCTCAGAATGCTACACAGCTATGAACTGCATTGCGCTATTTGTAAATCGAGCTTTACGCAGTCAGTCTTCGCAATCTGTCCTTGTATACAACTTCACAAATATGCATGCAATGTCTTACAGATCTGATTTTTTTTGCTTGTAGTTGCAGAGTTACTATTTAGGAACCCGCAGTCTGCTTTACTGTATCATTACTTTCGGCAGTCTCTTCAGTCGGTTCAACCTGCATTCTAATTCCTACCGCTATGAAAGATTTAAAAACTTTGAACACCTCTTTGCTCAAGGTTATGATCGCTTCCAAACATGAACGTGTCTTCATTAGTGATTTGAGCAACCTTACATTGCAAATTATTTTTGATGCTTGGTGGGCTTCAAGCAATGAAAGCTCGAAGTGGCTTATTGCTTCGAATAATTCTAGACATGCGCCGTGGTGGCGATTCTATTCACACTGCGGAATTGAAGCGACCGGCAGCCCTGGCATCATATGTATTGTTTGTCATCAAGTTCTTCTCTACCCATCACAACATCGGACCAGCTCAAAGGGGAATCACTTGCTGGCAAAAGCTCACATCGCAAAGTTAAACAAATTAACAGAGACTGACGTTACTGAATTGACTAGTTTGACAGTTGATGAAACAACTTTAGCCATCTTGAAGAGGCAAGGAAGTCGAGGAATCACAATAGTAAGTTTGCAGAGGAAAACCAGATTTGACATCCAGTTTAATCCATATTGATTGAAATGACAGACAAAACGTTCCAAATTGGCAGATAAGGACTTTGAAACTTCCGAAATTCGCCAAGACACAAGGAATCCACACCTCATGTTCGGATGTGTTTTGGCTCATATTCCATGGAACGCTATATGAAATCTCGAGCTATGGCAGTCATATAAGGTGTTACGCGATGATCTAGTGCTGCCATCCGCTACAACCCTGAGCAACATTTGCCGTAGGGAATATGCACTGACAGCTCTGACGGAACCTCGTACACTCAGATGGTGAATTAGACGCTACCCGTCGCCCAATCGCCGGCTCGCATTGTATACCTCCCTTGGGGCGGTTATTATACCATGCCTCTTATTCTTGCGACGCATCATATTGTATATTACGCTCACTGCCCCGGCGTCAGGCTTCCTTTACTTTCCGTCTGGAATGTGGTGATGCGTACACACCATCAGAACGACACGTGTGCTACACTCTTCGCAGGGGCTGCAGTTATGCTGTAGCCGGTTACCCAATGCCTAGTGCTGGTTATGCCTTTCACCGGGCGAGTGACACATTTTACCTCTCCGCTATTGGTATTTATCGGATGCCGCACTCTCCCATATATATTTAACTTTGAGATCTTGTCACTTATTATAATACAGTCTTCGCTTCGCATACATCACTTACCGTTGCATTTGCTTTGCCATTATCGTATGTTACAGGTCTGAAATATACTGTCCAATCTTTACACTCTCTAGTACTATACCCTCAGTCCTCCAAAGTCTGCTTTAATCCATCATCGGCTTGCGATGCTTCTTCCTCCTCATCGGCATCCGCATTGTCACCATTGTCGCCCTCCTACCCGTCCACATCACTGGTTCCCAGGTGACACCTCTTCAGTTGAGTTGTGGCCTGTCGTCACCGGCTAGCGGTGGGGATGGCATCGCTCTCGTCGATTTCGTCACCTTCATCGTCGTAATCCTGGCAGCCCCCTGGCATCCCGAAATGTAGTTCGTCATCTGTACAATTGTTGTCTATCGGGATGTTTGGGTCAGTGCTTCCGATCTCAGGCTTCTCAAGCGCCACCTACGAGGTCAAATAGTCAAGAAGAATAGCATTGTCAACACACGCTGCTTCCGTGCTGGTGACCTCGGCAGGTGTTGGATTCTCCGCCTGTTGGATCTGACGCTTGACTGTCCCAAGAGTGTTTTTATACACCCTTTGTTGGTAGCTCTCTGGTAGTGCGTTCCAGGTATTCATCAAGAACGTGTAGATGTCTGCAACACCAGGCGAAGGTAACAACTTGCGACCCGTTGCAGCGCAGCAGGATGCAATCTTACCAAAGTCATTCTTGTAGTTGAAGTAGTTCGAGTGATCAGGTCTGTCCGCTTTCAGCTTTGACTTGGAAGCGTTTGAATGAACACCTTTGTTCTTTTGCCACTCCAGGAGAGCATGGCGTAATGCAGTGCAGGTAGACATGAGCAGTGGTGAGGTTATATGACTGTCCTTGTCGTCAATCATGGAATTATAAAATCCATTAGCATACTTACCGCAGTTATTCGCCCAATGATGAAATTTGATGTAGGTAAACCCCGGGATTGCTTCCGCCAGGAACTAAAGTGGATGCTGGCCATTCATTGGCAGCTTTCGACACTCTCTGCATTGGATTTGGACCGCGTACACCACCTTCCACATGCTCTGCCACAGGAAAAAGGTACTTATTGTCTGCCATAAGGGAATCAATGAATTCCAAATGCTCTGTGTCCGATTCAAAGCGGTGGAGATCATAAAGCTCTGCTATGTGGTCCCTTGCTGATGGAATAAAATGGGACTTAACTTTGTCGACTTGGGCTCGAATCTGGTACTGGATTTAGCGTGTAATATTCAACATGGGCCGTCGCTTCAGCGTATCTCTTTCAAGATCTCCTTTGTGCATACCTCGAATGCTATGGACCAAATGTTGTTTTGCTGCATAGCGGTGTTCCAGTACTTCTCTATTATCTGGCAGTGTGGGGCTTTGGCTAATGCTGTCGCAGCGCATCACATTACATAACTTACCATCGCCAAGTCGCTTGTACTCATAAATGGCCGTCTGTTGCACATATAGAGCTCCGTGAGTGTGCCCGTTGCAAATACAAGACGTATCATGTCTGAGTGACCAATTCAATACATGCTGTGACTACCGGAGACCACTGATTGAGGTGTAGACACCGCCAGCAGTTGCAATTGCCACAGCATCTGGCTCTGATTCGTTTCTGTAGCTCGCATTCTCAGTGGATTTGTAATGATCGTGCGGGCTTCTGCAGTAGGGATGGGGGTAGGCAGGTTTTCAAGGGCGCAGAGAGAAGTGGGAGTGCTAGCAATGCCGGATGCGAGGCTGGATACAACTCGACGCGTTGAGTTTGTCTGTGAGGTTCCTCTGGGTGCTGGTGTGCTACGACTGCTTGTACCCGGCATGGCGGTTGGTGTAATCATTGACCGTTGGTGTGTAACGGACGGGGTGGAAGTCGCTCGTTGAGTGATATCTGCCACGCCAGAATTATTCACCGAAGATGAGGGGGTGGAGTTCTGACCAGGGATTGTAGAGGCTACAGAACTCCCTCCTTGAGAGGAATCCCTCTCGCCAGCTGGTGCGGAAACGCGTCTCTTAGGACGGGGAAGCTGAGAATTCCCCAAAGGCCAACACTTTTGCTGTTTCTGAACGATTCGTACAACTGCAGTTGGGCCAGAGTGAGGGCTATGCGAAGGCATTGTACAATATAGATGTTCGACGTTGAGAATGTAGCAATAATTTCCTCTGCATGCATATGCAATGGCAGGCGAGGTAGACTCCTTTTTGAGCGAGCAGGGAGGGATTCAAAACAACAGGGAGGCGCAGTGTATACCGCGCTAGACTCTAAATTACTATCGCCCGTGACGATACTTGGGGACGAGATCCCTTGAAAAGTATTCAATTATGGGGTTAACTGCCATCAGATCAAACTCAGATTAAACTCAGCATTGATATTCACTGTGACAGCAACTTCTGAAGGTCTATTTGCACCACTTGAAGGGTCTTTATGCCTTCTTGACACCATTCTCATAGGATTGCACTCGTTCTGGGCACAATACTTTGAACCATCGATTGTGTATATCTTCAGCTTCCCGATGAAGATTCCCCTTTGGCAGAGCTAAAAGCATCGCAAAGCGAACAATGACGTATTCTCTAACCTATGACATCAGTTGAGTGTGCTTTTTCCACTGCTAGGCATTGGTAGGCGTGCTGGATGCTTGCACAGTTGGGACAACCTGTGAACTACTTAGTTTGCTCCAAGATGCACAAGGTCTAAGTGGTAAAAATGATATGTGATGCAAAAGCAACGCCCAGCGTCGCAAACTGTCCTCTCCGCGAGTACTAACTCTCGTCTTGATGCTTGTCGTTCATCAGGTGCCTGGTGGTTCTACAACATGAATGCTGGGCCGTTTTGTGTACTTAACCAACAAAACTCACAAGTTGAACCAAGAAATGGCCGGAACTCGAGTATATATATCCCTTCTTCCCGTCTACACCTCATTTTTTATTTCCTCCCGTATGATACACACTGACAGCATCCTGATCTCGATATCACGTGACTTGCTCAAAACAACGTCTCTCGTTCCAAAACACACCCGATTACCTACACAACTTGTACTTTCCCTCACTTTCCCTCTGGGCTTCCTTCTGCTACATGCAACTGTATCATAATGCTAACGTTTCGGATGTAGATTCATTTTCAACTCACAGCGATGGCACCAAAGGGCAGCAGCAAAGGAAAGAGGAAGACTGGGGCAAAGATGCCGACATCGGTTTGAAATCGACGCCTGTCATTGCATTGGGACTGTAGAAAGAGATTCATCTCGGAACACATCCGTGGACTCATACAGATATACAATGTTTGCAGTGTCAAGGATGAGAGGGCATGTGACCTCGTTTATGATATAATCTTTCTTGATGCAGTCACGACTCTCCACTTTTCACAATTCCAGCTGATGTGGCCGCACCCCAGGGGCAGGAGTTCACCTTTTCGGGGGTGGTGGGCTGCCTTCCGCTCATATATGGGGTAAATGTTTGACAAAACCCTTTACCAAATGAACAATTGGAGGTGGGACAACCCCAGTGCCTTCGGGGATCAAGTCGATCACTGCAATCTGCAGACAACCAGCTCGGGGAAGGTAAAACGCACCTGTGAGCGTTTCACTTGGTACGGTAGCGATGATCTCAGGGCAAAGATTGAGCCGCCAACCTGCCGGCAGTACAAACCAGGCAACTTCCTGGCCCTTAGACCACTGAATTGGGATGAGATATTCGACGAGGATGATTATGATGACAACTGTGCGGATCCCGGAGCTCCGAACAGTGGAAGGAGCCATCCTGGTGATGGGCATGACAATGACGACGGCGAGGGTGAGGAGGACACGCAGGGCGGTGAGAAAGCGACCAGGAAAGGGAATAGATCAAACAATGTGAAGGGGAAAGGGAAGGGGAAGGGGAAGGGGAAGGGGAAGGGAAACAGTAAAGGGAAAGGTATTGTTAAACAAACCCCAGGGGGAGATGATATCTCTCATGCCATTGCGTTGCAGTTGTAGAAGGATATATAAGAGGCAGACTTAGACAAGGAGGGCTAACTAGAGCTGGTATATTTAGAGCCGGGAACATCGCCCGCCATGTCAATTTCCTCAGATAATGATACCAACTTTACTGAGTCGGACGGCGAATATAACTCTGAACGTGATTCTGTTGTGGATATGCGCATGGAGGATGCTGTGGACGCACTGGACGGCATTGATTTAGTCAGTGATGAGGATATGGAAAGGGATGGTGAAGATGAAGATGAAGAAGATGAAGAGAAGGAAGATAGGAAGGAGGAGGAGGAGGTGGATGAGGATGACGAGGAGGATGAGGATGAGGATGAGGATAATGGCAAAGAACCTCAGACGATAGGCCAGGGAGAGATGGTAAATACATCGGCTGACAATGCTGATACCATGGTAGACGATCAGCCAACCGTGCTACCTGAGCAAGGCCAGGGGATGCGCGAGCATACCCCACAGCCACAACCTCCGTCGTCTGCCCCACCACCACAAACCCCAGAGCATCGCCCACCACCATGAACACCGGAGACTCATACCCTCAGTCGGCTGGAGTTTTTGGGGCTCCTGACGCCATGAAAACCTCCCCCAGCAGCACCAACTCTGCGAGAAGCTGAGGCAGCCGGAAACACCTCGGATGTCAATGTGGAGCAGCAGCTACTCGGTGAATCAGCTCGGGGCGACAGTCTCCCCGATGTTCCTTTCCCCCATGTCCCTCTTCCGGATGTCCCCCTCCCCAATGTCCCACTCCCCAATGTCCCTCTCTCTGATGTCCTTCTGGCTGAGGTGCGCCCGAATGGCTCGGTAGGCGTGGAGTGAACCAGTCCTGGCGTTTCAGAGCAGGCGTGCATTCAGATTAGGGTCGGGTTCTTGTCTTGTGAGTTTCCTTTGCTGTAATCTATTCATCTCAGACACTGACTGAGGCACGTGTAGAGGTGTTTTGTTCATTTTGGTTAGGGTTGTGGGCTTGTTCGTTTCCATTGTTCTAGTCAATTTATCTCAGGCAGTGATTATTACACGCGTGGCGGGGTTTTTGGATTGCTCAGGGTTTATTTTTTATTTATTCATAGTATTATGGGACATCGCGCATGCAGGGTTTTTGCAACTCCTGGCGTGTAAGAAACCTCGTTGTGATGGTGTTGAGGCTCAATAAATCCCCCAAGTATCATGAGCTTATACCCACACCAAACTGCTCAGGCGCAGCCTCAACTTTTGTCCCGTTCTACAGTGAATACTCCACTCCTCGCGTGTCGTCGACAATGCCAGAGAAGACCCCTTTCCGTTGCCCTGAATTTTCATGCTGAAATAAATTCACTTCAGACTGCTGGCGACTTAAACATATCAAATTATACCATCCTGAACACCTTCAAGTTGCACAGCAGAAGAATCTGACTGTTCGCACCGTGCCCCAAGGCGTTGAACCCGCCCAGCGTCGTGAATTCAACGCTAACAAAGATTCAGTCCATGACTTGGACGCGTTTCCCTACCTTGAACACCTTGTACACATCGCAGACTTGGAGTCTGAACCAACGCCACCTCCTCTGCCACAGATGGAAACTTTCCCTGGCGCCGGTGCTCCGCTAAGCGATTACATTCCTAAGCCATGGGAACGCGACGCTCAGGGTTTCCTTGAGACGAACCTACATAACAATCCCTACGATCCGTTTGCGACGCGTGAAGAGTACAAATAAATCCAGTGTGGGATCAAGAAGAAAGGCATGAAGATGTACTATGACAACATGCTGAAGGAAGAAAACACTGCTCTGCGTTTCCCAAGCTTCAAAAACGGGGATGGCGTCCAGAAGCTTGTGGCTAGCATGCCGGAAGATCTGGCTTTCGGCGAGTGGGAACTACACACTCTCGAGGATATGAAATGTAATCACAATCACCAACGCCCTATCAAATACTGGAGTCAAGACATCATCAAAACCATGAGATGGTTGATGTGGCAGCCAGCGTATGCCGAGGATCGTATTTACGCCCCTCAGCATTGCTTTAACAGTGCTAGGCCACCGAAACGCCTCTATACCGAAGTGCAAACTGCGGACTGATTGTGGGAGACACAGGTCAGGAGATATCCCCGAGCATGATGACGTGCTAACCGACATTGAGTCCTCGCTCATATTGGGAGATACACTGGATCCCTTGATCTTCATGTCCAACAGAACGCATCTCTCGAATTTGACTGGCGACAAGAAATAGTGGCCTGTATATATCACAATTGGCAATCAATCTTCAAAGTTCCGCCAGATGCCCTCAACGCACAGCGTCGTAATGGTTGCTCTCCTGCCTATTCCGATCAAGAACCGGAATATTCCTCAGAATCGGCTGGATGAGCAGCGGCATACAAATCGAGAGGTGCTGAACGAGGTACTCCGGCGGGTTCTCCAGCCACTCACCTTTGAAAAAAATCCCAGCACCGAGAGCAGGTATTATAACATTCTCTGTGCAGATGGCAACTTCAGATGTTGCAAACCGGTTTTAGCAGCATAGCTTGCAGATTGCTCTGAGTATTGCGACCTACATCATCTCTAGCGACATGTCTGTTTTTGGTGCGAGTGTCCAAAGAATGAACTTGGAGATTTTGTCCCTCCTCAGAAGCAACACCCCCGGCGGGATCACAACCTATATCGAATGCTCAGCGATGCCAACACCAAGGGAGCCGATGCCAAACTCTTGTCGTGGCATGTTCACGGACAATTCAACCTGTTTTTACATATTCCCTGTATCGTGAGCGGCCTCCTGAAGCCCGACCTCCTCCATACAATGCAGATCGGCATGCTTGATCACCTCCAGAAGTGGATTTTCCACTTCATGAAGACGCACAAATGGCTCGACAAGTACAACGCAATCTGGTTATCCGTGCCTGCTTACCACGACCTCACACCAAAAACTAAGTCATATGAGGAAGTTTCTCAATGGAATGAGAAGGAGATGAAGGAAATGAGCCAGTACCTCCTTGGTGTTGTAACCCAGTCTCTACGAGGAGGAAGCACCGCTCATCGTCCCATATTCAATCGCGCAATTGAGTGCACACAGGCATTGTAAGAATTCTATGTGTGTGCTGGATATAAATCTCACGATGATGCAACATTGAGCTACATGGAAGACACCTTGTGTCGTTTTCACACCTTCAATGATGATTTCTTACTCAGGCGAGCCGGCAAAATGGCGAAGGCCAAAGGCAATGCCCTGAGAATAGAGCTCGTGAAGATGCGAAAGGTTGACAAGGAAACAAATGCTGAAACTTGAATGCCGTCCAAGAAGCGGCACGAAATGAACGCCTGGCGGGATTATATCAGCCATGAGATAGATGTTTCTAAAGAGTTAGATGCCGAGTTCAACTTTCCAAAGATCCACTTGATGTCTCACTGGGTCGAACAGATTTGCCGATACGGAGCCTTGCAATAATATTCTGCCGAGAGACATGAACAAGCACATAAAACGAATCTCAAGGATGGTTGGAATGCCTCAAATCACAATCTCAACTACCTGCCGCAAGTAATTACGTTTCAGCATCACATTCTCTGCTTCGAAATCAGAGAGCTCAATCTCCAAGCCCTCGCTCAGCGTCGAGGGAACAGTGCTGCCACCTGCAAAGTGCTCTCTTCCGGCCCTGAAATGGCTGCCCCCCTGAGCTCCCAGTCATATGCTAAGCCTGAATTCATAGGACCCCAAAACCGCCGTGATAGAACGCATCCTGACGCTATGATCAAAGACTTCAGAGCATTCCACGACAGTACGCAAGACGCACCGCACCGCATGACAATATTCAACGGCATGCGGGAGTTGCTGAAGCATAAGAGTCGCAATGAGATGTAGATATTGGATGAACAACTGTACGCAATGGAGCTTTGTATTTACCATGGTATTGAGGTTCAAGTTGAGGGTATAGAAGGTGAATGCATATCTCAGATTTGTTGATGCACAGGAAGCCAGAGCTGGCGCGGAGGGGATCGACGGAACGACTTGGTGTAGGCAAAGCAACACCCAGGGAGATGTTATGGTGCGCTGAATGGTCGTCTCCCGTGGCAACTGCAACGAATATTCAGAATCTAGTTTCTAAACGAGAATGGCGCTTTCGTTGAGTACTGGTTAGCCCTGACACTCACCACGATACCTGAAAACTCATGTAACTTGGATCCTGTCTCGAAATTTGTAAAAGTGAGAAAAGCACCAGCAGTAGTTGCTTGGCAAGTTTTCGGCGTGGGAAACATCGTCGGCTGGGTGCACGTAATTCCAGAGATAGCTACTAGTAGTAAGACAGGAGATGGCCGGAACGAGTGATGGATTGCCAATAGCCACATAGATCTTGCGACTTGGAATGATGTGTATGATTAGTAAAGAGAGAATTGCATTTTGTGCGCAGGTAGAAGGAATGCGAGAAGAGGTTTTCGCAGCGTCACCCATCGCATTGCAATCCTGATGCAAGGCGTACCCAATGAACCCATTCCGACGTATGGTCACAGTTGGCCTTCAACGCCAGACTGTTCGTTTGAAATACAAGACCGACGGAGCGAGATGAAACGGTGAAACAGCAATGGGAGGGCGATATGCAACGTGATGCATGGTATTGATGCCGGGCGCGGGGTAAGCCGCCACCGGGATGTCTCTGACGGCTCTAACAGACTGCATCCACTCTGACGGAGCCATTCTGCCCGGACAGAATTATTTTTTGCTGATGTTGCTTGCTATATGGATCAAAATTGCGCTTTGCGTGATGTTCAACTCGCTTTCGATGAGGTTGATCGCCTGTTCTTTTCCTGTTTCGAAAACTAATTAATGATGATAGGTCAAGGGGCAACATACTGGAGCAAGCCTAGCTGTACATTTGAAGGATGTGCTGGATTGTTTTTAGTTCACCAACGGCTGTTTGCTCGGTATTATGAAGGATAATGCTTTCTCAAATTACTCGATGACACGCGAGCTGCATTTAACACTAGATGCCTTTGGAATCGAGTGGCCTGCATTGAGGAACCACATACCGTGCATGGCGCACGTCATACAGCTGGCTTTAGCTGCATTCATGGGCAGTCTTGGTGTAAAAGGCTACACCAAGTCTTTGGAAGCCCATGAGAGCGATCAGCAGTTTGGAGAGAATGAAAGCATAGACATGGGGAAGAGTCAAAGACTTCGAAAAGAGGGCAATGCTAGAATCAATAAGGTGTCGGCCATGAGACCAGGTTTGGCAAAGATATTGGAGAAAGTATGTATTTCATGATATTTGAAAGTCCTGAAACTGACCCTCATATAGCAGATAATGCTTGCTGTATTGATTACGCTGACACCTGGTCGTCGAAACAAGTTTATTGACGTTCAAAAAGCCAAAGTCCACAATGTGGTACTTCTGATTATGAATGTGAAGACACGTTGGAACTTTACACTGGAGTTACTCGAGTGGGCCTACCAATTACGGGAATTCACATGTAAGTGACTTCAAAATCCAACATACACTGAATACAGGCCACTGTTCACAGCTCAAGCTGAATGGACGATTGTGAAGTATGTCATGGAAGTATTGAGGCTATTCCGATATTGGACCCTGGGGATGTCGAAGAGGCATACAGTCACATTGCATCACGTTATCACAGTGTACAATGACATGTTTGATCACATGGATGGCGTGATGCGACCTTTGGCTAAAAAGAAAACTCAATGAGAAGAAGACTTGTTCTTCGCAGTGAAGTTAGCTCGACAGAAGCTGTCCAAATACTACGCTGAAGTGACTCTAACTACGGCCATGATACTGATTTCTGCACATATCCTCGATCCTTTCCTGAAGTTGCGATTGTTTAGACAGTGAGACAATGGAATGGATATCAATCCTGAGGACGAGACATTCTATACTACCCAAAACCAAAGGCCTTTCTGAAGTATGTGGAGAATGAATACTCCGCCAAACATTGACGCGTGCCCGTCAATAAACTCCAAAGCTTACCAAGCTGCAATTCCATCTCCTCTCGAATGGCGTCAGAATGCTGTCAATCATCCTTTGATCCATACGATTTGTCCAGCAATGATGAAGAATACATAACGTCTAACAATGTGGCTGAGACAACACCCGGACGAAACGATCGCACTGCGTTCTTATTGACCGCCGCCAGGCTCTATTTGAATTTGTTGCCTCAAGCACCAAACAACTGGGGGCAAATCAATCGAAATCTGACTGATTACCACTCTGACCCAATGGAGTTTGGCAGTACACTTTGGATACCGGACATAACCGACTGGTGGCGTCAACAGGAGGAAACACACTCAAAGTACCCTGATCTCTCCAATGTAGCGCGTGACATATTCTATATCTTACCACACAGTGTCGGAGTGGAGGCCACTTTTTCCCTTGGCCTAGATGATATCGGCTGGAGGCAGTCAAAAACCACAGGCGAGACCCTTTGCAAAAAAGTCGTTGTAAGGCAGTTCGCTCAAGCCAATACCGTGAATTTGGCAGGCACTGACCCAGAAGTGGATAACATGAATACAGAAAACGACTCGGAAATGAAGAAAGAGGGGGAGGAAATGAAACTGCACCGAATGGCCAAGGTTCACGCCTTTTTGGCGATGTGGCAGGGCAGACAAAACATACCTGCGATACAGAAGGAATCTCGCGCTCAAAACAAGCAGTTGAGCGCAGTGGGATACATTTCAGACACCGAAGAGATCGTCAAAGCTTTCCGGTCACTCTTTCAACATGACGGTGTCGCTGCATTCAAATTGCCGGAAAGATCTCCTTTGCCACCACCTCGGTCTGCAAAGGACCTCCCTGGAGGAGGGACTCAAATGTTAAATGTCTGCCGAATCCGGCGAATCAACCATTATCCAGTCGAAAGTGACGAGGATAGCGCACCTGAAAGCATTTCGGACACTGAAGATTGCCTTAACTAGGATGGGGACTTAGATAATCCAAATGACAGCGAAGATGATTGTATCGCATACATTGAATCTGTTATGGATAGTGTTAACAATGGGTCCGGGTAACCCGCCAGCGGTCCGGGTTTCGACCGGCGGTTCGGTTCGGTTCAGTTCGGTTCCTGACACAGCCAAAAACCTGACCCGCTCTGTCTTGGCAGGTTTGTTACCCGGACAGGACATAAACCTGCGGTTTTTTGACCAGGTTGTACCGGGACCGCAGTTCCACTTTTATGGTTCGTCCAACTTTCACTCCAATGAAGTATTTTAGTTCTGATCGTATCATGACATGATCAGTACGTAGATTGTGCAGTCCTAGCCGCTGTTTCACCTTCCGCTGTCGGATTAGTGATCGGACCAATATTCGTTGAATCACTGTGAAATAACGCGATATTTTACGCGAAATTGGCGGGTTTTCGATCGCGACTCAACGAATATTGGTCAGATCGCAAATCTGACAGCGGCAGGCGAAAGAGCGGCTAAAACTGCACACTGCACGTACTGATCATGTCATGATACGATCAGAACTCAAATACTTAATTGGAGCCAAACTTGTGAACTCGAAATGCTGGGTTTTTGGTGGTAAAACCGGCACATTTCCAATGGTCCGGGTTTTTCGTGTGGTAAGACCCGTTGCCACGGTCTGGTTCCGGGTGGAACCGTACCCGGAACTGACCAGGGAAATTGGAACCGTTGCTAACAATACATATGGAACAAGACAACAGCATCGAGGATCTGGAATCCCCAGAGCAGCAGGATGTGAGCGCCACGCCAAATGTTCCCAGATTGATTCGGCCTACCTGGAAGTCAAATAAAAAGGCTGAAAAGGTGTTGGTGAGAGTCAATGCAATCCAAACGAGAAGGAACAAGGGAGTGAAGAAAAAGTAGGACAGAATGCGTTAATATTTCACCTGCTTTTTTATGTATCTTGACTGAGTGTTTTAGTTAGAGATATATTATGGACCAATGGTGGGCAGAAGCTTGTGAATATCGGTTGATAAACAGATGTATTGCAGCCGCAATGAAGCTGTTGGCAAGACACATGGATTGTAGTCCTGTGTGAGCGAACAGTGTAAGAATGTTACTGCGCTCGGCTATGCCACAAGGCCAAGTCTCAATCTGTCAGAAAGACTACCAATAAGTTCAAATCATGATGACAACTACTGTCGATGGCAGCAGATGTTGAATAGACAATACTGTAAAATGAGCATCAATGGAGTGTCAACGATTTGTTGTTATGTAAGTATGGTAATTAAACAGTGCTTTCGTCGCTGTTATGCATAACCAATGTATTGGCAGCTTGTATTGGCAAAAGAGACAGCAACACGGTGATTGCCACATTCTGACAATGAGCATCAAGGGAGCGTGAATGATTTTTAGCTTCGCATCTTGGCTAATTTATGTTCAGATTGGTTGCAGACATCCATTTTTCAGACATTGGCAGCCTTTACTGGGAAAAACTACAGCGACATGCTCCCTGCCGCATTCTGAGAATGAGCGTCAATGGAGCGTCAACGATTAGTAGCTTCGCATCTTGGCTAATTTATGTTCCGATTGGTTGCAGACATACATTTATCCAATATTGGCAGCCTCTACTGGCAAAAACAACAGCGAAATGCTCCCTGCCACATCCTGAAAATGAGCGTCAACGGAGCATCAACAGTTTTAGTTGTTGCATATTGGGTAATCAAGTCATCGCACTAATCTTCACGTTCATAACAGAATTATTGACCACCATTATTGGCAAAAATACAATATACCAAAGGAAAAACACAGATTCCAAATTAATCTATATTGCAAGCTGCAAAGCATATAAAAACGTATTATTGGTTGTTGAAAACGCTATTTTGACAAGATACTATTAACAAACTCCAAAAACAAAAGCCTTATTTGAATCTGTAGATGGACCCGTTGGGCGACCAGCTGACAACACGCCCAATTCAGACGGGTTGGGTGTTTACCTTTGAACCGTACCCGAGTTGACGGTTAGGGTTTATTGACAACCCTGAGCGCCGATTTGGCAACGGTTCGGATTGGATTAGGACCCGGACCCGAAGTGACGATCCCGATCCGTTGCTAATACTAGGCTTACAACAAGGGTTGATAGTACATATCCATAACCTAAGAATACTCTCTGCTTAAACCGGTACAGAAAACCTGAAGCTGCCATCCGAAAGAAGTGATCGGTTGAATAGTCTCGAGATGGAGCGACGAGATAACATTCTCAAGGACTTCAAGAAGTTTTGCGACATATCAAAGTCACAGCACAATGAATTCAAGACCGACCCACTATGATGTACTCGCAAGGGAAATGTTTTGGCAAAACCATTAACGGGCTAGCAAAATAATCGATTCCAGGCGATACCCAAGGATACCTTGAAACAATATATGAAATCTAATGTCTAGGGCTGTGCATAGGTACATATACATTGCAAGGAAGCACCCCTCCAACATACAATGCCCCTTGGGCCCAAACACTGTCTGTTTCGAAGCTACTCTGGATATCATTGGCTAGATGATGTTGTAATTTGGAACTCTTTGTCAATTTGCCGTATGTGCCTGCCGAGAGCGGTGAAAAGTTCTTTTTGAGAGCATTTACCGTTGTAGTTTGTGTTGGCTTTGTTTTGAGCAAGATGGTGGATGTTGGAAAATATGGATGATATTGAGGCAAGGTGTGTCTTTGATGTCAATGTTGGTATGTTTGATCAGCCTGAACAAAGCAAAACCTGAATTTTGACCATGACTAAAATTGGAATTGTAATGCTAACTGTACAATATGACTTGATTATTAGGCTCACTTTCAGGTAACATCCCTGGGATTTCTTGAAACAAACATCACCTGGTGTCCTTTCCATAGAAGATTGTCCTGTTAATTGCTGAGAATGATGAGATTTCGGTGGTCAAAATCCCCTATTGATCCTTGCAAATAGTGTTAGCAAGGATTCCGGGTTACCCGGCTGCGGTCCGGGTTTGGAACCGGACCACATGGTCCAGTCCGGGTTGTTACCTGGAAAACAGGGGTAGCCACCGGGTTCGGGGACGGGTTCGAACCGGACCGCGGTTCTATTTTACGGTTCCTGCAACTTTGGCTCCAATTAAGTATTTCAGTTTTGATCATATCATGATATGGTCAATACGTAAAGTGTTCAGCGTTAGCCGCTCTTTCGCCTCCTGCATTCAAATTTGCAATCCGACTGATATTTATTGAATGGTTGTGAAATAATGGCTGAATTTAAGCGAAATTGGCGGGTTTTCGATCGCGACTCAACGAATAGTTGTCAGATCATAAATCTGAAAGTGGGAGGTGAAAGAGCGACTCAAACTGCACAATCTACGTATTGATCATGTTGTGATACAATCAGAACTCAAATACTTAATTGCAGCAAGAAATGTTGACTTTTGAGGAGCGGGTTTTGTGTGGAAACCCATTACAACGGTTTGGTTCCGGGTTGGAACTGGACTCGGAACCGACCCGGGAATTTGGACCTGTTGCTAACACTACTTGCAAATCAACAAACATCCTTGGACACACTTACTTAGAGTTAGTAACAGTCCCTGGTTACCCAGCAACAGGCTGGGTTGCAACTGTTTCAGAGGGCCTGGTCCGGTTCAGGAACTATCAAGGAACGCCACTGTGTAACTAGCACCAGATTGTAATCTGCACTGGAAATACAAGGGGGGGTTTTTGGCTGGGTTGGAACCGGACCATAGTTTCATTTTGTGATTTCTACCCCATCAGCTCCAATTAAGTAATTGAGTTCTGACTGTATCACAACATGATCAGTAAGTAGATTGTGCAGCTTTCATAGCTCTTTTGCCTACCTTTTTCAGATTTTCAATCGGATGAATTTGTATTGAAGTGCTGTAAAGCCATGCCAACTGCAATGCGAAATTTGCCGTTTATCAATAAGAACGGCATGAATATTGGTCGGATCACAAATCTGAATGTGGTAGGTGAAAAAATGGCACAAACTTCACAATGTACATATTGATCATGTTATGATATGATCAGAACTCAGATACTTCATTGCAGGCAAAGTTGTTATGTTAAAGTGTCATGTTTTTGGTTGTAAAACCGGCCCAATTGCAACTGTCTGGGGTTTCATGTGGTAAAACCTGTTGCTAACACTAGGTATAGCCATATCACGTTACACCACAGTGAATTAATGGAATCATCCAGATCGTAACAGTTCCTGGCCCATGCGGACCACCAGCACAACAACCTCACCACACATCCCAAAATAGTTGTCAGTGGCCATTCTTGTTATTGAGTCTTCTTTAGTAGCAAATAACACTTTCTGTCCAAGTGAATTGTAAATATATATGATGTGACTTTGTATGTCTTACTGCCCCACCAAAATTCACTCTCTGAACCAGCAATACACCCCATGTCTATGCACTACTGCCCTCCTCTCTTCTTTACAGGGAATTGAATTCCACAACATGATGCCTTTCGTTATTGAGTCACAATACTTACTTGCATTTTGAGGATGCTTTGTAAAGTTTCGGTGGAGATTTGGTATTTCTGGGTGGCCATGCCTCCTGGCAAAGCAACAATCCCAGCTACTTTCCCTTCTTGAAGTGTCCTGAAAATTGCCTTTAACACCAGCTCTAGCTGAGGGGTAAAGATATGTCTTCTTTGATGTTTCACATAGTGAGTTTTAGCCTTGTTCACTATGAGAGCTGTGTGATGGGTATTGGTATCCCCCCTCTGAACCTCAACTGTCAGGCAGATTGCAGATGGAATTCCTTGTGTATAATGATACTGGGATTTCAAAGCATGTCCTTAGCACTAAGCTTGGAGGATATTATGGGGTGCTATGGGCAGAGTTGTCCATCTGGGCTGTGCAGTGACATCTTCAAGTTTTTGGGAAGCTAATTTCAAGATAACCTTCCCAATACAAACTGCTCTTTTTCTCGGCACCCCATTCCTCTACAGTCCTTTATTTTGGTTAAAATGCTCCTAAGACATAAGGAAGTAAGTTTATAATGCTCCATGGATACCCCCACAGGGTTGTGATTGCATCGCTCAGGATTTGAAGGTGGGGAGTTGGTGTCATAGCAAAATGAACTGGGAATGCCAACGTTACAATCGAGCAGATAATGTACAGTGGGTAGCGTACAAGCAACAGTTTCAAATCTGCGGTTCAGTTCCAACGTATTTTACTTTGTGAAACAACGGAACAGGACTGAGTCCGCAGTTTTTAGGCTGGTTCCGAACTTTTGTAAACTCAGAAGTATGTCTCTCATTGAGTATTTTCGTTCTGATTGTATCACAATATAATATATATGTACAAGATGCAGTTTACAATGCTCTTTCATGTCCAATCCGCCAGCTTACAATCCCATTAATGTTCATTGTGGGACTGGGAAACAATGCTGAAAATTGATTGTTTTTTGCACTGACTCAACGACTATTGACCGAATTGTAAAGTGGGGTATTGGATGTGAAGAAACATCCAGAACAGTTACGGGGGTACTTACATCCCAATAACTAATAAATCATATATTAGACTATGTATAGTGGTGTGGTGAAACGGCGGAGCTAGAGGATAGAAGGTCCATTGTCAACATTCCGCCGCACTTCTCACAGCTTTCAAAAAGGAATTCGTGAGACAGAGCAGTTCTGGCTCGAGGAGCGTAGGAAGATGGTGAGAAGGTATGATACTACCCCGCAGTGAGGATCGATGCAGTTGCGTGGATCCATGAACTGTCGGACAAAGCGAGTGGGATCAAAAGATGCGAATGATGGAGTGTGTAATTTGTTCTATGATAAGAAGATATGAGATGATATGAGACAATGTACAAGATGCGATGCAAGTTATCTACCCTGGGATCTCCCGAATAAATACTCCCCGTTAATTGGTCCATCTCTGCTACCCCAGTATCTCCATACGCCCCTGTTGCCCTGTCCATCTACATCATCCCTGTATCTCCGTACACCCGCCGTAGCTCAGTCCTCTGCCAATTTGAGTGCCAGTGGTGGTGGTGAGAAACGGATTTTCCCGCCACAACACCTCCCTGCCCCTTTGTGGGAAGCACACCTCTCCTCTTCCGTCTAACCGTATATGCAAACCCGGAAGAACATAAAAATACCACAAACACAAAAGAAAGACACTGACGTAGACTTTAAAGGAAAAACACAAATGTAGACTTTAAAGGAAAAACACAAATGTAGACTCAAAGGAAAAACACAAACATAGACTCAAAGGAAAAACCATAAACCCAAAGGAAAAGCATAAACCCAAAGGAAAAAAACATCAAGACTCTGACTCCTTGCGAACCAGCTTTCTCTTGCGACCGTCTGGATCTGCCTTCCTTTTTCCTTGCCCACTGGCGAAGTACGAGATGTTGGCAAGCAGAGTATCGAACAGAACTATCCCATCTTACATTGCGTACACAGCTGCTGTGACTTGTGCCCGGGGCTCAGTGAAACACTCGGGATCTTCGTTTACTACTTGTTGGAAGATTGGTACGGCTTTGTTCCCCATTTTTCTGTCGTGGTGTGCCAACATCTTCGTCTCGTCGTCCAACATTCTCTTGCAGTCAGGGTCAAGGCCGAGCGATTCTAGGAAGCAGCTCACGTATTCTTCATCTTCGGTCTCGTCGTGGTCGGAACTGCTACTTTGCCTGCCGGGAGTGGAAGGCCAGTCTGGTTTTGGGGTGCTCTTCTGCTTAAGATCCGGAGGCTTCTCTCGGGTTGTACCAGCTACTTTGTTGGTGCGCGCTAGCGGGATCGTACTGGCTATTGAAAATACGGAAGTATCTACATTTCTCTTACTAATATTTGTACCTGTCCTTTTATTCTCCATAAATATGGAAGGTCTTTGCGGATAAGAATAATGTGGTGTGTTAATACTTTTGTTATCTGTTATCTTTAGGTATCTAGAAAGTTCCGGTTAGAACTTGTCTAGAATCTTCTTTTTAGTTCTGTTTGGAAAGGATTTATCAGCGCTTATCTTTTAGAACGCGCCTAGATTGTTCTAATGGTTTCCTTACAGTTCTTGTTTATAATTATGTACAGTTGAAGAGTTTTTCTTTACTGTTTTAGGATATTGTTCCACGACCATGATCACGAACAATCACTCCTTATATTATGTACATATAGATACTGTTTCTCCGGTTAGAGAACAGTTCTTTGGACTTGCTCTGACATTGATAAGAATACAATAATACCGTCTCGATACCTCCTCCTTCAGTATTATATGATCTTGTTTCGAACACTTCTTTACTTCGTTACTTTTGTCATATTATTGCTTCGGATTCTCTTCTTTAGATTTTAACCGATCAATCTGTACTTTCGCACCTTATTCTATTAGGTTATGAGCCCGGATGCACGATTCAGAGTCCAATCCTGATTATCCAACTCATCCCAGAAATTTATTCGAACAAGAAATCGAATACGAAGATTTACCCGAACAATCACCTACTACAACAACCAACCTCTTCGTTATACCCCTTCCTCTTGATAAAGGAAAGAAAAAGATGGCTCCTGGAGCCTCCTCATCCACTGATGCGTTCTCCTTCTCTACACAAGTAGACAAAAAGACTCCCGTCAATGTTAAGCTCGATAGTATCGGCAAACTTACGGGACAGGAGAATTGTAGGATCTGGAGCGCCTCGATCACTATAATCCTGCAGGGAATAAAGGCGTATGAAATGGTGGTAGATGGTGTGGTCCCCGCTGAAGGAGCTAATGCAACAGAGATCGATGCTTACGACCATCTTTGCCATACCGCGTCGACCATATTCATACAGGTGGTCTCCCAAGACATCTTGGAGAAGATTGTTGTGTTGGAAAAACCAAACCTGATGTGGACCTGGCTTCGCACCGAATACTATAGAGATTTGGCTTATGCACTAGTTTCTCAAAAAATGAATCTAGTTTCCCTACCTACTCAGTACTCCGGCAACAACTTGTCGGAATTTATATCCAACTTTGAGTCCCAGTGGCTCCACCTTACCAAACTCTCAAAAGGATCTTCGGATTCTTACCGGATGACCTTTGCAGCTTTTCTTAACGAAGATAAAGCCAAACAAGATTGTTTGATGAGTTTTTTGGTTAAACACCATACAAATGTGATCAATAACCTTACGACAAAAGATAGTTTGTTGTATGCCGATGTTAAACAAAGGCTGATGGATATTGACACCTCCGATACTCAGGACGACACTGCCCTGTTTACTTCAAAACCTTCGGGTAATAAGAAGACGGGTAAGAAGCCAATAAGGACATCCGACTCTTCCTCACCAAAGTCGAAAACCTGGACTTCGTGCACAAAACATAATCCCGGAAAGTCCGAAGGATCTACCTGTAATGAATGTTTCCGCCTGCAGAAACTCAACAAGGAGAAGAAGGAGAAGGAGAAGAATGAAGAGGCAAACGTTACAACGGAGACTAAGGTAAGAACCAAATCCTTCTACTTCGACACGGCCTGTACCTCACACATGACCCCTTCTGCAGGACGTTTCCTCAACTATACAAAGTGTTCCGGATTTGTAAAATCCAGTTCACAAGAAAGTATGTAGATTGAAGGCAAGGGTGATGTGATTATGCAATGTGTTCTTAGGGATGGATCGGTTTCTTCTTTCAGTGTTTGTGATGTTTTACATGTTCCTAAGTTAGGACATCCTCTGATTTCATGGAGAAGATTACGCACTACAGGATATACAGAGTTTGGGGAGGGGGATTTTATTTCAGTTAATAAAGGATCAACAGTTATGTTTGAAGCTGTTTTTGACGGAAATTTATTTAAAATTCCTGAGATTTCACATTCGGCCCATATTACTTATAATTTCTGACATCAGGCTCTCGAACATCTTGCACCATCCTCGATGGATAAAGCATTAAAGTTATATTCCGACGCCGATATCCCAGCAAAACCAAAAGACTTCATCTGCTCCTCCTGTGTTAAAAGCAAAATGACACGGAGTTTTCGACTGTCTACGTCAAGGAAAATAAGGAATAATCTGGATCTTGTTCATTCCGATTTGAGTGGACCCTTTCCGGTTCCGTCATATGGTAATTCCCTTTATTACATTACTCTAGTCGATGATGCTACAAGGGTTGCGTGGGTTCGATTTATGAAACAAAAATCAGAGACTACTAAAATTATCAAAGATTTTGTTACAGAAATGGAACATCAACACCACAAGTCCCCAAAAGCGTTTCGAACAGATAATGGAGGGGAGTATGTTACCAAGGACTTGAAAGGGTTCTTTGAGTCAAAGGGAATTATACATGAGTTTACTCCTCCTTATTCCCCTGAGTCAAACGGAGTTGCAGAACGTCTTAATCAAACTATAGAAGAAGCACTTAGAGCTATGCTTGAACGTGCGGTAACCTACGATAAGAAGTTATGGGCTGAGGCTGTGTTAACTGCAATATATATAAAAAATCGTCAACCTCATTCGGCACTAAAGGATCTAACTCCTTATGAGGCTTTTTATGGCTCGAAGCCATCGATCCAGCATCTTCAACCTTTCGGCAGAGAATGGTATATCCATGTTCCTTATCAGAAACGAACGGACGGAAAGAAACTCTCTCCAAGGGCTCAAAGAGCTATTGTTACTGGTTATACCAACACCATTAATCATTATAGAGTGTTCCTACCCGATACGAAAAAGACCATAGTATCGGCAGATATTTTCTTCCTTCCACTTCAGATAGTTGGGGGTTCACCCCAAAGAATGAAATCGATTCACCAGCACCAAACTCCATCTTCTCAAACATCCATTGATTATACTTATACTAATAAAAGTAAAGGAACGGATAATTTGTGGAGGCAATGGATGCGGGAAAATCCTCAAGAAGCTAATAATATGTTCAACAATGGTAATCCAACTATTGATCGATTTATTTTAGCAGACTTTAGGGCTGGGAAAAGAGATGAGTATCTTGGGGCTCCCTATTGGGTTTACAACGATAACGATATGGCGTATCGCGAAACCTTACCCGAACAACCAGTCGAAGACGATATTCAAAGTTTCGATGGTTCAGAACATACAGCAATTTCTGACGACCACTTCTTTAGAAGAAGAAGAACATCATAACCCGGACCAACAATCTCAACTTCCATTGGGACATGTCGGTCTTCCTCCTCCACGGCCTATGATGCCACCACCAGTTCCATTTGGTCAAGTCGTCACCCGTGCTGGAAGAATTGTCAATCCTCCGGATTGCTATGGATTCGGAAATGACGCTACTATGCTCGATGTACCTCCTCGATCTCCCTCTCCGGAAAATCAACCTCTGGAAGGACTCGAAGGAAGTCGATGGGCAAATTTGTGTGTACTACTAATACACGAACCAAAGTCTTACCGACAGGCCAAAGCATCACCGCAATGGTCAGATTGGAAGAAGGCTATGGAAGACGTGTTACAGTCACTCAAGGAAAATGATGTCTGGGATGTTATCCCAAAACCAGTCGGAAGGAAAATTATTGCAAGTAGATGGGTATTTAAAGCCAAAGGAAATGCTCAAGGAGAAGTCGAACAATATAAAGCATGGTTAGTTGCCAAAGGATTCTCACAGATCTTAGGCCAGGATTACGATGAAATATTCGCCTCCATTGTTCGTTACTATTCTCTGAGACTTTTATTGGCTATATCGGCATGTAAAGGATGGCGACCTAGGCAACTGGAAGTCAAAACTGCATTCCTATATGGCATTTTAAACGAAGAAGTTTATATGGATCTACCGGAAGGCAGCCGGTTAGATGGAATGGTGGCAAAATTTAAGAGGTGTATATACGGATCGAAAAAATCTCCGAGGGGATGGTACTACCGGTTGGTAGAATACCTAGGACCTTTCGGATTTGTTATCAATGCTTGGGATCCCTGTGTCCTTGTTCACGAATCAGGGAATCTGTTTTTGGCTATATATGTGGACGATATTACTTTGTTTGAAGCTACTGGAGAGCTATAAGAGCAAACTATTAACGTATTGAAGACTGAGTTTAAGGTCAATGATATGGGAGAGCTCAATTGGCTTGTAGGAATCCAAATAACCTTTACCGACAATGGGATCACTCTATCCCAAACGACATTCATCGATAAAATTCTGAACCGTTTCTCGATGCAAGATTGTAAACCTGTTTGGACACCTATCGACCCTAACCACCGGTTGAAGGCTATTGAAGTTGATGAACAGAGTACCGATACAACTGCATATCAACAAATAATCGGATCCTTGATGTATTTAGTTACTGGGACTAGACCTGACCTTGCATATACAATCACTCACATCTCTCAATTTAACTCGTCTCCCTCGATTATGCACCTTACCGCAGCAAAACGAGTTCTTAGATATCTCCAAGGAACAAAGGATAGACACCTTTTCTATCCCTGGAATAATAAACTCAAAATGACTGCGTATACGGATGCATCTTACGGTAATTGTCTGGATACAAGACGAAGATTTTCGGGATATATTTTTCAACTTGGAAACACTACTATCTCCTGGAGATGTCGAAAACAACGGTCCATTGCCACCTCTACTTGTGAGGCTGAGTATATGGCACTTGCGATGACGACAAAACATCATCTCTGGTTGAAGCGTGGAAGTCAAGAGTTATTGAAAATAGATATTCCGACAGCTCTCTTTTGCGACAGCAACGCCGCTATTGATGTAGCATATAATCCAAAGCTTAACGACCGATCAAAACATATCGATGTGGCATATCACTTCACTCAGGAACAAATTGATAAAGGAAATATGTCAGTTATGTATGTACCTTCGGAAGAAAATTTGGCAGATATATGTACAAAGGGAATGACAAGATATGTGAAACACCACTTATGCTCAAAAATATTTGGATCAAAGTGAGAAGGGGTATTGAAAATACGGCAGAATCTACATTTCTCTTACTAATATTTGTACCTGTCGTTTTATTCTCCATAAATCTGGAATGTCTTTGTGGATAAGAATAATGTGGTGTGATAATACTTTTGTTATCTGTTATCTTTAGGTATCTAGAAAGTTCCAGTTAGAACTTGTCTAGAATCTTCTTTTTAGTTCTGTTTGGAAAGGATTTATCAGCGCTTATCTTTTAGAACGCGCCTAGATTATTCTAATGGTTTCCTTACGGTTCTTGTTTATAATTATGTACAGTTGAAGAGTTTTTCTTTACTGTTTTAGGATATTGTTCTGCGACCGTGGTCACGAACAATCACTCCTGCTTTTATGTACATATAGATACTGTTTCTCCGGTTAGAGAACAGTTCTTTAGACTTGCTCTGACATTGATAAGAATACAATAATACCTTCGCGATACCTCCTCCTTCAGTATTATATGATCTTTTTTTGAACACTTCTTTACTTCGTTACGTTTGTCATATTATTGCTTCGGATTCTCTTCTTTAGATTTTAACCGATCTATCTGTACTTTCGCACCTTATTCCATTACTGGCATCTTTCCCAGGTGGGCACTGAAGGGATCATCCCGGCGTCTATCTCGGTGGACGCTGGTGGGATTGTACTGGCATCCTTCTCAGTGGGCGCTGGCGGCATCGTACCAGAGTCTTTCTTGGTGGGAGTTCTGGTCCCATCTTCAAATCCATCCTCGGCCAGGTCCATCAAAATCCCTCTAACGTTGCTCTCATCCTTTTCCTATTCTTTTCCCTTGGTTGATGGTATTCGCAGTGGAAGCATCTTGCTCTTATCGGGGGATGGAGGTGGTACGGATATCCCATGGTTGGCAGGCAGTACTGACGGTGAGATGGTACGGAGTCGATTGGCGTGATTGTGGTCATCCATGCCAGGGTAATAACTAAGTAGCATTACCAACCCCCGATACCATTTCAGACCCATAGCTTTGTAGTCGATCCCTTTTTCCAGCTGAGGGCAGTCATTGTCTCACAGCTTTTTAGCTTCCTGGAAGTTGCCGGAAGTATACCACTTGTTCGCCTTTGACTTCCGATTTAGCTTGGTGAGACAGTTGACGTATGCAAGATTGAGGCATCTTTTCACTAACCTGGGATCTCTGGATGTTTGGTTGGCGATCGCGGTTAGTCGCATCCACTTCTCACTTCCATTGGAGTCGCTTAGGATTTCCTGGAGTTCGGGATAGTGTTGCCAGAGGTCTCCCAGCTTCTTCGTTGCCCGTGTCTTCCTCTGCTGAGCAGTGTGATGTTGCTTCATCATTTCCCTAACCCTGCCGGAGCTGTCGAAAGCCTTAAGGAAGTCATTGTATCGCTTGTACTTCAACTTCTTCCAGTCAAGGTTTCTCTCCGCAAAGTTCGACAGCCAAGCGACCTAGACGTTGGCGGTATCCGTAATGTCGCCGAACAGATCATAGATCTGGAGCATGACATTTGCTTGGTTTTGGGGGGCGAGTTCCTGGGCGGCGATCTCTATGGCTTCATTTAGCGATCCGACAGGTCTATTAACGAAGAATGCCCTGCTGCGGTGTGATACTGTCTCTGATGATAGGGTTACTGGAGAGGAGTTGCTAGCGATAGTAGAGATATCCCAGTAGGAAGTATACGTAGTAACGGCGGTGGTGGTGGCTGCGGTGGTGGTGGCTGTGGTGGTGGTGGCTACCGCAGGGGTGGAGTCGAGGCTCGTAGCAGCTGTGGTAGTAGTTAAGGATGCTTAGAAATCCTTGGCATCGTTGAGTACTGCTGCAATGTCGTTGATTGATGTAAACGGCATGTCGGTCGTCGGTGATGGTTGAGATGGCGATATTGGGTGCAGTCGTCAGTGTGCAGAGGGAGATGAACGGTGCAGATGGTGGTTGTCTTTCTGTAGGAACGTAGAGGGGGGGGGGCTCTTTATATACCTGAAGGGGTGCTTTGTGCCAGATCCTTCTGTTTCCAGTCTCTATGTGATTCCCAATTCCCCTAGTATTGTCTTCTCATATCTCTTCACAACTTCTTCGCGTTGTCCCCTTTTCTGTCTCCGCTTGTACTTGGTGGTTTGGCATATCTTGGTCGTCGTTCCTGTTCTTGGGGGTGAATGTGCTGGCCACTCCTGCAATAGTTGTCGTCTCTCTTGTCTCGAGGTTACTAGAGGGTTGGGGGAGAATGGTAGGAATTTTTGGTCTAACATAGGTGCAACTCAGCCAATAGGAATATTTCTTCCCCCTCCATCACACAATTCCACGCAATTGTGTGGATTCGATATTCTCCCTTCATTTTGCAAGTTGCACTCAATTGTGTGACTTCGGTATATTCAACTCTTTTCGTCATGGTCCATGCAATGGATCTCCTCCATTCCCCCCTTCTTCCCCCTTTCCTTCCCCCTCCATCCATCTTTCCCATCATGGTTTGGACGGGTGGTCTGCTGGCACCAGATGTGCGGCGTTCCACTTATCCATTAGTTTCTTATTCCCCGCCATATCCTCTGCCCATACCCACGATCGTTTCTCCCAGTCTTTCCACTTAACTAAATACAACCATTGTCCTTCTGTATATTTCTGGCCAGCTACGCCTCCACCTCAAATTCCTCAAATTCCTCCAATTCTTCCTCTTGTTCGGAGCTAGGTGTACTGATCTCTCGAGTACCGTGTACGCCTTCGTTGCAAGTGAACAACTTCTTGAGTCGACTAGCATCTATCCAGCCCGCAAGCTCTGCTCCATCTAGTTCTGCCAGTCGATAGGTCCCCAGGCTGTGGGCAATTTCTATGACTCGGTAGGGTCCTCGCCACCTAGCATCCAGTTTGGCGCAGTGGGACTGCTCAATCTTGGTTTCGTGTAGGAGAGTCAAGTCGCCAATTTGGAGATCTTCAGCTCGGAGATTGGCTGCTTGGTCAAAGTAACATTTGTCGGCATCTCTCAACTCTTTTAAGTTTTGTATGGGAGTGTCAATAACTTCTCGCCGTCGTTATCGCTGTCTTGCTCTAGCCGCTATCAGTGATGATGTATTGTCGATTCCTTGGTTCCAGTTGGCGGTATTGCAGGTTAAGTTCTCCAGCTCTATCAGAAGTACTGCAACTTGGCCGAAAATAAGGCGGAATGGTGAATATCTGATTGTACGTCTGACAATGATTCCGTCGGCCCAAAGCACTGCCGGTAGGTGGTCAATCCACATCTTCTTCGGTTCGTCTGAGCATGCCGTGAGGTTGGATAGTTCATCTGCGATTGGTCTGTGTCCTTGTTGGTTTACACTGTTAGCGGCAGCATGGTACAGGGTTACGGTGAGCCTCCAGATATTGTAGCATTTGAGGAGGAGGTCGGTCCATTTCTTGTTCTCTGCTCCTCCCTCCACTACCACACTTTGCGGGGTTCCGAACCTCCAAATTACCTCTTTGTAAAAGAAGTCTGCTATCTTGTCCGATGTACCCTATTTTAGTGGTAGGGCCTCTGCCCACCCGCTGAGACATTCCCTGGCTACCACTAGTAGGTGATATCCATCCTCCGTTTTGGGCATTTATGAAATATCCATCCCTACTCGCTGGCATAGGTGACTGACAGTTAGGCTTTTCAGGCGTTTATCATACCGTAGAGGCACTCTCATCTAGCACTGCTCGCACATTTTCACCCAGTCTTTAATGTTGACATACATTTCCGACGACCAGTACAGCTCCACTATCTTTCGTAACGTTCCTTCTCTTCCACAGAGCCCGCTCAGTTCGTTTGCAGCATCCATTGCTTTCCTTTTCTGCTCCGCGCACACTAGCACCTTTGCCGGCGGTTCATTGGTTTTTCGCCTCTGGTAGTCTATAACATCTGAAACATGGTATTTTGTGGCTTCCCGTCGAAATTGCTGCATTTTCTTTGTAGTCTCTCCTTCTGGTCATTTCAGGTTCCCCAGAAACTCACCTATCTCCTTCCATCTCGCTTTGTATTCCTCCATCAGTCATAACCAAACCAATGTTTCATATGCTCTCCCCTCCTCTTTCATTCCGGTCCTCGTTCCACCTGCATTCCTCGTAAGCTTGCTTTCATTGTTTCCTCTAGATCATCCTGCTCTTCTGGCTCAGGCTCCCCTTCCCCTCGCGGCCGCCATTTGAGGCCATCAGGACCTCCTTTCAGTCTCCCTGGAACGTGTTTCAAGTCGAAATCGAAGAGTCATATCCACACGCACAAGTGGGTGACTAATGCTCCTGGCAGGTGATTGGTGCACAAGTTGATTTGATGCACTAATGTGTTAGCGTCTGTCTCCACGAAGAATCTGACCCCATATACGTAGTTGCGAAACATCTACAGTGCCTTGATCAGCCCACGACACTCACATTTCCCTGCGTCATATTGCTTCTCAGCTTTGTTCCAGAGCCCGCATCCATAGGGACATTGGTGCCGGTCCTTATTTTCATCCTCCTGCTGCAAGATCGTCCCCCACCCCTCTAAGCTGGCATCAACTCCCACAACTATTTGTCCGGCACTATCGCTAACGTCTAATGTCTTCAACGCAGGAGCGTTGCAGAGATCCTCCTTCAAGATTTCCATACCTTTCTTTTCCTCAGTCTCCTGTTGAAACTCAACGTCCTTCCAAGAGATTCAGAACAGCGGGCCTGCAACTATTGCATACTCGGGGATCCATATTTAATAGTATATGCAAAGTCCTAAAAATGCACTGCACTTGGTACGGTTCTCGGACCAGGGCCAATTCCACTCTTTGTCGACCTTTGACGCTTGGGGCCACCTACCCGCATCCCCACAGACAAACCCAACTATTTTTACTCCGTTCCAGCACCAGTCAGACTTTTCTCCGGACATGGTGGCCCCAGCTCGCTCCACATCGGCTAGTACGTTAACGAGGTTCTGGAGGTGTTCCATAACAAACCTTTGAACTCCAGGCAACCCTTCCACCTCCTCTTCTCAGGACCGACACTTTGGGCCTTTCACTCCGACATTGTCGACAAATGTTTCCGAGATTGATCCCAGGTGAGTGTTTAGTATTTTGCGAGATACTCTGACAAATGCTGATACGGAATTGGTAGCTCCCTGTACCAGTCTGGTCGGCCGATACCTGCCTTGCACAGTCTGGAAGGCCATATAGTCCCAGCTATCCTCGTGCAACATTATTTGATCGTACCCATTGTGAAAGTCAATCAGTGAGGAAATGGGCAGCCCGGCAAAGGCTTCAGAAAGCTCTTCGATGTTAGGTGGTATCCCGGTATCTTCCAGTGCATGCTGATTCCCGCTCACAGCAGAGATGATGAAGCGGTACTTCCCATTCTTCTTTTGAAATAAGAAGTGGGCATTCCTGTAGGGGCCCCAAGCGGGCTCGAATAGGCCCTGCCGAACTATCTCTTCTATTATCTCTTTTTCCACAGAAATGACTTTCTTCGGTATGCGGAATACACGATCCTTCCAGACCTTATGACCAGACGCCAATTGCATACGATGGGGTGGCTCAACCTCATTGCGAATCGTTCCCAGTTCCTCCTATGTCCATGACAAAGCATATTCTCTATTCAATTGCATACCCAGGAGGGCTTTCTTTACCTTCGGCTATAATATGCTCGCTATCTGTAGCTCTCGTAATCTCTCACGTGTCAACTTCCTCCTTTTTCCCCATGGGAGAATTTGGGCATAAACTACTCGTCCCAGGGGCCTGGAAGTGGTACAGCACGAGCGATACCTCTTCCTCTCCAGTCCAGTCCGGCGTCTGGTATACTCCCATCCGACAAGGGAACAGGCTTCACTTTCTGGGCAATACATTTGTAGCGGGAACACACCCTGACTGTTTTGGTGTTTTCGTCCAAATTGCACCTCGCTGAATTGAGGTATGAGGAAAAGGGTTGTATTTGACCAAGTTTCGGAGGAATGCTATTTTTAGGAACCCACGCAACAGCCATGGATTGTCTTCCGGTTACCTTACTTTCCTTCACCAGAGCCTCTCCTTCCATCGACCACTCTTCTGCTCCCATCCTCCTACCCAACTCTCCGACTACCAGTCCTTCCTCCTCTTCCCACTCATCCTCCCAATTCACGCCTCTTCCCATTACCTTCCTCGGAGCTTTCCATAGCCCCCCGTTATTGAGTGACTGTTTTACTTCTTTTTTGAATGTTTCCTGCTCTTTCCCACTGTATAATCCTTCCACTTTCCCTGCACACGCCCTCTGCCTATCAACCAACTCCTTCTCTTTTCCTTTTCTATCTTTCAAGACCTTCCCATTCCCATCGTTCCTCTCAGAACTCTCCAACCTCTTTCCTTCGTAGTGTCGGGCCCTGTCCTTCCTAATTGCCCTTACATCAACTAGATGTATAAGTTGCCTGAGCTGCTGGTGAATCTGTCCCTTTTGTCTCCCAGAAAGGTAACGACAAACGTCACCTGCTCTGACCCATCGATGGCTGAGATGGTGATCATGCAACTGCCATCGTCCAGGTTCCTCTCACACTTTCGAGCGTGTGTTTCCCAGGGGCGGCTCATGAAAACATGTTCGGAACTGGATTTTGCGAAAAAGATAGGTACGGAAATTATGATATGATGGACGTTGACGGGCATGGACTCTGCCACCTTCAACAAATCAAACTGATTGCCGTTGTTAGTGATCATCGTACTGGCGGCACGTTTCCACCCGATGTTCAACTCTCTGGCGACCTCTTCACTCATCACGCAGATCACAGATCCGCCATGGATGAACATGGAAAGTTCTTGTCCGTGTATCTTTCCGAGAATGGCTGGAGAGGCCCTGGCGTAGCGGAATTCAGTGTATCCTGCGTGATCTGTCAGGCCGGAGAAGGCCGAAACGTGAGCGATTCTGAGTTTCTTTGGTGCAGCCAGGGTCCTGGCAGTAACTCGTTTGTCCTTGGGAACTGACACTGTTTTAGCCTTTGGTAGGAGTAGAAAGGTCAATTCGCTGGTCTCTCTTTCCTGCCGGGCTAGGATTGTGTAATCGAGTTGGCTTCTTCCGAGGACTTTGTAATTTCAAGTATCCAGGGCCAGCGCTTTCTTTTGCAGCAGCTTCGGAGCGTTTGGGGTCTTTGGAGTCGTGTTTTTGATACGGTCCGCCTTGGCCGGCTGCTTGCTGAATCCTACCGCTTTCCTGTTAGATCACTTTTCCTGGTTACTTGCAGTTGTGGAGACCTCCGTGACTTCTTCCTCGATATGTGCCCGCTTGTCATCACCACTGGTCACCTCGGCCGTCATCTTCCGTCTCTCGTCCATAAAGGGATATCCTGACTGTGTGTGCACGACCGTGGACCTTTCTTCTCTCTTGTCCTCGTCTAAACGCACGTCTCTCTCCTCCTCACTTTCACTTTCCTCCTCTTCCTCCGCACTGCTGTCACCTTGCCCCTCTTCATCCTCTTTATCCTGGTCACGCAATTTCTCGATATGGTCTTCCTTACCTTCTTCCTTGCCTTCCTTACCTGTTGAGTGACCAGAGTAGTACCCGTCGATGTCCGACAGCGGTTGGGCAATCCCTGAGCCCAACGCAGTCACCTGAGCATCAGCCATCTGAAACAGCTGGGATCTTGCAACGTACTGCGGCTGAGGTGGCTGTGGTGCAGCTGTAGTGGCTACTCCCCCTCCCTGCTGCCCTTGTCGAGCTACTTCCCGGGCGTACTGCTGCATTGACACAAACCTTCTCTCCGGTCGATATCCGGATATCTCACCTCCATTTCCTCCTCTTGGTCCTATGGTTAGTCTTTCACGATCATTTAGGTGGACTATCCCTGTTTCCCAGTTGGTGTGCACATCGGGACAGAACATCCGGATGTCTCCCAGCTCATCACAATAGACACAGGGTCCTAATTCTTGCCGTGCATACTGCCGGAAATTGGGTCCCGATCGGTAGTAAGCAGGTTCCAAGGGTGCATTCGAAGGTGGGAAGTTCTTTGGTGTGTGGGTAGGTGGATGGTCTGCTTGGATGGCGTATGCCCTGGCAGTCTGGTAGCCTTCGTATCAGGGCTCATTCGCTTTGCTCAGCTGGAAGGTCCAAGCCTCGAAAGCCTTCATCATTTCGTCCATCTTCATGTCAATCGTATTTTTGGCTTTAGCGATGGGAATTTCCTCGGTGGCTTGCGCTGGTGCCAGGGTCTCTTCATTAGCGATTGCTGGAAAGTTCACCACTACTGGCATCTGTGGGAGTGGAACTCCAGCTGGAATTGAGTAAGAAAAGACTACCGGTGCCGTACGTGCTCCTTCCGAATCCAGGAGGGTAAGAGCATCGGCGGTCGCACATTTGTCGAGGACATGCTTTCAGAGTTTGTCGTATTTGAATGTCGAGGGGTCTCTGGGATCTAGTTCAAGTTTCATTACCACTTTTGCTCACAAATCTCTTGGGAGGGCTCCAAGCAACATTTCCACTGGTGAGTACTCGGCCAAGGCTCCCTTGTTGATCATAATGCGGCTGATGTTGTCGTAGGCAAGGATATAAGCTTTCAGGCCGACGTTCCCACGATCGAGCTAGTCCCGGCATAGTCGTTCTAAGTACGACCTCGTGAACATGTAGACTCGGCTATCTGCGTGCCGGAAGGCGTCCTTCAGCTCCTCTTTCAATTGCACCCAGTCCTTTCTCAGATATCCGTTCATCATCTTGATAGTTTCCTGGATTGCTTCCGAGCAGTAGTATGGGAATGTTGCGAGATCATATTCGGCTGCCGGGTCAGTCCCGGTGCAAGAGGAGAGGCTTTCGTATGCCTCGATGAATTTAGTGATGTCCTCTCCTCCGAAGACTGGGGCGCCCATAGTGCTCGGGAGTGGCATCTGCTTCTTCTCCTTCGTGATTGCCAGGGCCAAGGACTCGATGAATTGCCTTTGATCGTGTGCATGATTGGGCGAGGTGTTGGCAGAAGGTCCAGCGCTGGTGGACGATCCGGCCTGGCTTGAGGGTCCCGCATTGAAGGAAGCGGTACGCCAACTGGGACCGGCGGCGGACTTGGATCGGGAGTGTTAAGTTGACATCTTGTGTGTAGTGGTTTGGAGGTGGGATGGTGGATCAGGTGGTGAATTGGCAGTAATTGGCGATCTAAGGTCAATTGCTAGTTTGTGAGTTTTGGAAGGGGGTGTTAGGTCAATTGGCATTCTTTTTGAGGTGAGTTCTTTGTTTCGTTCCTTTGTTAGTCCAGCTTGAGCACCTCTTACAGTCATCTCCCTTAGCTTCCTGCCAAGTCATCTATCGTATTCTATTCCCTACGACTTCCCCCTAAGACCTCTAGTATTCTCATTAGCACTTCTCACAATCTTACCAGCATCATTGATTCCTTTTCTTAGTATTCCTTTGGGTCAGTGTCTTCCTTAGTATGGGGTTGGCGTCCTTGTTTCGCTGCTGTTTTCTCGTCCCTGTATATAGTCGGTTCCTGTCATCCCAGTGTTAGATCTGTGCCTGTCGTCCCAGTATGATGTTGGTGCCTGTCGTCGCGGTATAAGGTCGGTGCCTGTTGTCCCGGTATCAGGTCGGTGCCTGTCTTCCCGGTATGAGGTCCGTGCCTTATTCTCGGTGTTTGACCCGGTATGAGGTCGGTGCATTTTGTCCGGTGTTAGTTCGGCTGCATTTCCTTGGTGTTTGTCCCGCTATCAGGTCGGTGCCGTTCTTCAGACGTTAGTTCGGTGTTAGGGGTTATCACCTAATAATGATAATAATACATGATAGATCGAGAAGGTGCTTGTCATGGAGTTACTCTAGGTCTAGTCACATGGCATGCAAAACACCCACCTTCAAATACGATATCATGTTTGTTAGCCGAGTAATCCTTAGCGGGATTATACTCGGATCACTTGTCGATCAAGCTGCAACGATACGTTCGTACAGGCAGATTCAAATATGATGACGCGGTTATGTTGCCTTAGCGGGGAAGTGAAAAACCTTCACCCGTGCACATAGCTCTTGGCCACGATTACTATACCTTGTCTAGCGGGACATCACATAGTTAAGTTGCGATTACGCAGAATTACATGTGCAGCAGACGTTATTGCAATATGCGAGTACGAGGGATCTGCAAGCTCATGCGCTAAGCGGTCAGAATACTTGCGGCACTCTCCGGTCTACGGAAGGTCGAGACCTAAGCATGCAGTGTCTGAGGTATTAATGACATTGGCTGAAGATAAGAGGCCAAAAGCAAACTGGCTTATTGAGTTAAGACCATATGCATTGCAACGTCATAATCGTCACAGATACGGGGTTGACGTGTCATTATCTACGCTAGCTGAGTATCGGTTGGTCGCCGAGTAAATCTTTGACACAATGCCAAATAACCAAATTAAACGGCGAGGCAATTAATAGTGAAGAGCTATTAATAATATATTGTGATAAGCACTGATAATACTACGAGTCGTCAGATGTTCTAGCTACTGAACAAATGGGTAGCGAGATATCAAAGTTGAAGTTATAATCTGATACGTCATTTGACATAATTTAATATAATGGATGGCCTGTTTTAATCAGGAGCGTAATGCTTCAAAACCACATTTATATTAACACGATAACCTAAGGGAAGCGTGGCAGTTAATTATGGGGCGCAATCAGTAGAATGTAAGACGCAACCATAACACTGCAATTATGCGATAAGCGGAATCATAGCATGGAAGTACGGTCGATAAGAATACTGTCCCTCGAACATGACTATAAAGAGATCACGATTGTCCAGGCAATTTGAAAGAGCAAGCTCTAGCAGCGAACAGTCAGAAACCTACCAGCGAAAGAAGACCTTTATTTATTATTGTGTTTTTATGATATCTATACCTATTATTTTACTATAAAATCTATTAGCTTTTTGTAGCGGCAGCCCCGCACCTTGAATAAGGATTCCTACAAGTAATTGGAAACTTATTTATGACAATTACCTTCGAGTACGAACAGGACGTTATAGTATATGCTTTAGAAAAGATTATATCTTTTGCTAGAGAACAAAATTACTTATTTGTGGCAAACTGTGTCTGGTGGATAGCTGAAATTATAGGATTGGACAACAGCCTAAGAATCCACATCGATAACCTCACATTACGAAGAAGGACAATCCGAGGAGTATTCTCAACCCCTCGAGATATAGCTAGGAATATCATTGTCGATTCAGATAAGCAAGAATCACCCTCTTCAGCTAATTACGTTAGAGATCCTTTGAGAAGAACCAGGAAGGGAAAGGTCAATCCCGTGCCTTGAACTATGAAGCAGCTTAAACGAGAACGACAAAAGAAAGCTCGCAAAGAAACGGCGATCTTAAATTTTAAAAGCTAGCTGATATCTAACTTAAGATTATCACAATCTTAGACAGGAATAGAATCTAGGGCTTTATTAGTACTGATACTTAGTACCTAAATAACCCCCTAACATTCAGTGCCGTTTCCCCAGTGTTCAATCCGGAATAAGTTTGGTGCCTTTCGTCCAGTGTTACTTCGGCGCCATTTCCTTACTGTTCGTCCCAGTATTTGGTCGGTGCCTTTCTTCCGGCGTTAGTTCGGCGCCATGTCTTGAGTGTTCGTCCCGGTATGAGGTCGGTACCTTTTTGGTTAGTGATGTGGATGTACACAGCTTACCGCGTCTGGAATTCCAATCCGACATTGTTAGTATCGTCTATAGGAATGTCGTTACTTCCTTCGGCATTGCGCTCCGCTCTCAGGGTAGGTTTCTTTCATTAGTTGCTTCTCTCCATATTTACCCATGTTAGCTAGTAGGGGTATTGCCCACCATTCCGTACTCAGCTTTCCGAACCAGAATCCGTATTTGGGCTCCATTTGTGGTGAAACAGAAGAGCTAGAGGACAGAAGACCCATCGTCAACACACCGCCGCACCTCTCCCGGCATTCCAAAAGGAATTAGTGAGAAAGGGCGGTTCTGGCTGGAGGAGTGTAGGAAGAGAGTGAAAAGATATGATACTACCCAGCTGTGAGGATCCACGCAGCTGCATGGATCCGCGAAGTGTCGGACAGAGTGAGTGAGATCAAAAGATGCGAAAGATGGACTGTGTAATTCGTTTTATAGTAAGAAGATATGAGATGATATGAAACGATGTACAAGATGAGATGCAAGTTATCTACCCCAGAGTCTTCCAAATATATACTCCCCTCACGGCGTCCATCTCCGCTACCCCTGTATGCCCGTATGCCCCCGTCGCCCAGTCCATCTCCATCATACCTGTATCTTTGTACACCAGCCGTAGCTCAGTTCTCGGCCAAGCTGAGTGGCAGTGGTGGTGAGAAATGGATTTTCCGCCACAGCAGCCTATCCAAATCCAATATCCTCATCTTTCATAAGACTCAGCTTCCTATCTTAAATATGAGCTCAACACTCTACCTCCTATGTCCAAGGGTGTTCTTCTGAGTAGTCTTACAAGCGTAATAATCCTGTAGTGATATACCATTGCACATCATACCAAATACCTTCAATAACTACTGAGTAGACGAGGACTTGGGAGATGTAGATTAAACCCCACTCTTTGCAGAACGGTACATAATTACCAAAAGCTCCTACAATCTATTGCTGTGTATACTGAGATGGTAGTGGTCTCAATAAATACATATAAGGTGTATACACATAGGTGGAAGAGGGAAGTAATTTGGTAGTTTTTGTAAATTGAAATCTTAATACTATTTTAAGGTATTCTTCGCAGGTAATGTCTGACTGCGAATTGCTGCTAGAGCCTGGTTCTTCTTATTGTCAGAGACAATGTGAGCTTTTTATAAACGATTCCTGATGTCACACACGCCTTCAGAATAACTCTAGAATACCAACATTATTTGATAGCTTATCATCGGAACAACTTCAGTGTCCTGCGGATAGTTCCACAAGTTCCCCTTGGTTGTCGTGTTTATGCATGAGTGGGTTTAAGATGTTACATCCCCTTATTGGGCCATCCTCATGATCATGATATCAAACACACAAAATGACATCTTATAACTTTAACAAGCTATCATGATGCCCATTTATTCAGTAGTTGGTACATCGGACAACACGCAGTCCTATCAGTGCTTATCGCAATATAATTTGATTGCTCTTGACTATTTCATACCTTGCCAACAATCTGCTTATTTACCATTATGTCAGAGATATAATTGGCGATCAACCGATACTCTGCAAATGTCGATTATGAAACATCGCTATGACATCACAGTGCAAACTGTCTCAACTCAATGATCTGGTTTGCTTCAGGCCTCTTATCTTCAGCCAATGCCATGAATCCTTTAGACACTGCATGCTTGGGTCATGACCATCCGTAGACTGGGTAGTGCCGCAAGGTGCTCTTACCCCTTAGCATGTAAGCTTATAGATCCCACATACTCGCATATTGCAATATCGTCTGCTGCCCATCTAATTCTGCATTATCGCTGCTTGATATGAGTTGTCCCGCTAGTTTATGTTCAATAGGTGTGGCTAATATTTACGTGCACTGCTGAAAATGTTTCACCTCCTTGTAAGGCTGCAAAATTGCAACATCATATTTGAAGTTTCTAGTGGGAACATATTCGTCACTAATCAATCGACAGGTGGCCCATGTCAAATTGTACTGAAGATCACTTGTTATACTGGGAGATCCACTCTATGTTCTAATCAATAAAAGCCCCTCATGACTTCCGGACTGATAGATTGAAGAATGATAAATCTTCACTCAGGATGCGTATAAGGAATACCACCCAAGACAACAAGGAAACTTTTCCATTCTCTGCTCCCGATAGATAGTATCGACTTAAGAGTATCATCTTACGCTCTCAGTATACTGATGTACAGGACTCAAAAGTATTATAATCAGAAAATCATTTGAACCCACACACTATCGAGCTAGCCCTCAAACTCCCATCGGACTGAAGAGTGTCGTCCCAGCAACCAGCACATATACCACAGGATGGCCTGTTTTTGAGGGCGATGACTCCATGTAACGACTGGTGGAATAGAAAACAGCAAAGTAGTCTCGCCTCTGGAGAAGGAGTAGTGCCGACTCAAGAGTATTCTAGTCGAAGTATCCTCTCGACTCCCATGCTAGCCAGTTTGCCTCGGACTTCATTCGGACTCAAAAGTATCATGTTTCTCTCTTCCCGATCAATGACTTGCTTCCACAAAGATACTAAGTATAACCAAGTATAAACAGTGGTAGATATAGCCGTAATGTAGAACTGAAGAATGGATGTACAACTCCGGACTTCAAGAGAGAAGTATCCTTGTCGACTTTGATACAGAACTTACAGCTAATACACAGGAATAAAGTTAAGACTCAATCTCCAGGTCAAGAAAGTCTGTAGGTGTCCGTAGATAATCTTAATGTAGATTGTGTATTCAATAGTAGATTTTCGATGTCCTTCCTCCATGTTGGTATCACTGATATATATCAGAGAATCCACTCCCTTAACAATCCTAAGACTGCCAAAGCCTGTTTCAGAGTTCTCATGTGTAACTGGCTCACCATCATTGCCTTCTACCATTGATCGTCAAGTTCTAACTCCCAGGAGTACCAACTACCTCATGAAGGTGATGTGCTCGTATTGTGACACAATTGTTATTGGCAACATCTTGTATGGATACGAGCTTATCTGAAGCCAATTATTAATAAATAGGTTTGTGTCATCAACAGCCATTGAGAGTGCCCGCTCATTTACACACCAGGTACATAATGGTTTAACAATCGCGGGAAACGACACATCCCTTAATTTAACTACGCTTGAATGGAGTCAAATAAACAATAAATTGCAACTGAGCTGTTTTGCCATATATTGAACAGAGAGTATCCCATGCTACTCGGAACATATGAATCCCAAGTCGTATTTGCTCAGACCAAGTAGGTGTGGTTGAAATAATTGTTGATTCGTATATGTCCAATCATTTGTCAGGGCACCGATATATCGACTACTGGATGCTGACTTATCTCTTTTATGATTCTGCATATCTCGAGATGCCATGGTGGTTTGATATTGACGACCTCACATCTTATCAGGATTGCACTGTTGGAGGGTGAGTGGAGAGTCGTTTGTTTGACAACTTAGAAATAACTTTTCCGGCTGATAAGGAGTAACCGTTTACAATAGAGATCCTTCCACCATTACCGATCTCGAAATGATACACATCGTACTTGCGCTTCGCATGATCGCTGTCATTAATCTATTGATTGAAAGGTCGGGTAATGGAGATGTGACTAATTGGTGAACTAATCTGGAAGGTAGATCCAGCTCGGAACTCCGAATCATAATTCGTGATGACGGATTGAGTATCCATATTGGGATTATCGAGTGATCTAGTATAATCCCAGAAATATACCTGTAACACCAAAGGCATAACGTCACTTGGCTGACAAATATGATGTTGTTATCACAGGTAGGTGTTTTGCATATAATTGTTACATGTACCAGCATCAATCCATTCTTGTATCAGTCATCAGCAAAAAATATTTCCGTCGGGCGGAATGGCTTCATCAGAGTGGACACACTCCATCAGAGCCGTCAGGGACACCCCGCTAGCGGAGTGCTCTGAGCCCAGCGTCAATACCACGCGTCGCGTTGCATATCGCCATCCAATCATCGTTTCGCCGTTTCTTCTTGCTCTGTCGGTCTCCTATTTTAAACAAACATTCTGGTGTTGGGGCCAACTGTGACCATACGTCGGAATGGGTTCACTGGGTACACGCTTGCATCGGGATTGCAATGGGTGACCCTGCGAAAATCTCTCCTCGCGTTCCTTCTACATTAAGCTCGAGGAGTGTATGAACAAGGTGAGAAGATATGATACTACCCTGCCGTGAGAATCCACACAATTGCGTGAATTCATGAAATCTCAGAAAGAGCGAGTGAGACCAAAAGTTGGGAAAGATAGAGTGTGTATTTTCGTTGTATGACAAGATGAGATGAAAATGAGATGCTGTCTATCTACTCCGGGGTCTTCTGAATATATAGTCTGCGTCGCTCATTCCACCTCCGTTGCCCCTGTATCTCCATACACCCACCGTCGCTCCTTAACGATATACTTGAACACTGTGGTCGAGCTAGTTTGAAGATGCACTTGGAGGCCATGATCGAGTGAACTGAGAGATGCACTTGGACGCCATGATTGATCGAGTTTGGAGATGCACTGGGTGGCCATGATCGAGCGAGTTTGGAGATGCACTTGGAGGCCGAGATGGAGTAAACTCAGAGATGCACTTGGAGGCTGTGATTGAGCGAGTTTGGAAATGCACTTGGAGGCCGAGATCGAGTGAACTCAGAGATGCACTCTGAGGCTGTGACCGAGCGAGTTTGGAGATGCACTGGCAGGCTATGATCAAGCGAGATTGGAGGAGTACTTGGAGGCGGTCGATTTGGAGGGAGGCGAAACGGCAGCTGAGACTTTATTCATTGGTTAACTTTGGCATGGAGAGACAGAGAGGGATGACTTAACTTTGTGTTCTTAGGTGATGGTACAGTTGAGCACAAGAAAGATACAGATCAGAGGAGATGGGGGAAATCATCATGAGAAACTGGGACTTGACAGAATTTTGTGTGCGAGTTAATTGACCTTCCCCGATACGGCAGGTACGAGTCCCTATCCGGAGGGTAAAAACACCGATATGAGGTCTTCTAAACCAAATCAGGCAAGTCGTACTCCTGATTTCTTATAGCCGCTCATATCATCCATATCATTCTCATCTTCATCCCCATCTCTCTCTTTCTCGTCCACAACTCTACCATCATCGCAAGCACACAAAGTTAACTCATCCCTCTCTATCTCTCCATGCCATCATCATGAGTTAACACTGAGTGCAGTATTCACCGAGTACAGCATACACCTAAGATTTTCTTTCGTCCCTTCTTTCTCACAATTTTGATTTGACCCCTGAATGTAGCTTCAGCTTCCGGCGTACCTCCCTACCGATCCACCGCCACCAGCCAGCTCACCATAAGAGCTTCAAAGGTAAAGTCACCTCGTCACATTCCCACAGTTTTGAGTTAACTAACGGATGAATAGAGTCTCAGCACCTGGGGCTCCTCCTATCAACCGCCTCTAGATCGACCTCCTCCAAGTACTCCTCCAATCTCGCTCGATCATAGCCTGCAACAAGTGCATGTCCAAACTCGCTCGGTCACAGCCTCCGAGTGCATCTCTGAGTTCACTCGATCTCGGCCTCCAAGTGCATGTCCAAACTCGCTGGATCACGGCCTCCAAGTGCATGTCCAAACTCGCTTGATCACGGCCTCCAAGTACATCTCTCAGTTCACTCCATATCGGCCTCCAAGTGCATCTCCAAATTCGCTCAATCACAGCTTCGGAGTGTATCTCTGAGTTCACTCAATCTCGGTCTCCAATTGCATCTCCAAACATGTTCGATCTCGGCCTCAAAGTGAATCTCTCAGTTCACTCAATTTTGGTCTGCAATTGCATCTCCAAGCTTGCTCGATCTTGGTCTCAAAGTACATCGCTGAGTTCACTCGACCTTGGCCTACAAGTGCATCTCCAAACTCACTCAATCACGGCCTCCAAGTCCATCTCTGAGTTGACTCAATCCCAATCTTCAATTGCATCTCCAAGCTCGCTCGATCACGGCCTTGGAGCGTATTTCGGAGTTCACTTGATCGTCATTCTCAGGCGCACCTCGAATTGCTCTCAAGCACCGCCTGCAGCCAGTCCAGATACACCCTGTGTAGATGGGTAGCTATATAGATACATAGATACATAGATGAGAATACAAACTGTGTTATTCCCAGACTGCTCTACTGTGATTCGAGGTGCTCCCAGGTGCTCCCAGGCTTGTCATCAGCACTCCCAGTTACTCTGAAGGCCAGCAGGAATGCCATCCTAGGGTCTGATGCTCTCCTGAAATTGATGCATCTAAGTTTACACTGCACATTCTCTCAGACAATTCTGGAGGCTTCCAGTGACTAAAATACATTTTGCTGATGCTATGCAACGCGACCCGTCGCCTGGGCAACGGGAAGCATTTAATTCTCCATCAGAGGGTACGGGGTTCCATCAGAGCCGTCAGAGCCGTTCGTAACACCCGTGTGTTTCAGACGCAAACTAGAGTTGTTGCTGATGTTACCGCTGCCAATGCAGAATACTTCACAATAACTGCATCTTTTACATACATATCATATTGTGATACGATTAGAATTCATCTCCGTGCTTGGAGCCAATGTTCTGAGATTGCAAAGATGAGGCTCTGCGTAATGCAACATCCGGCCAAAACACCGCAGTCTTGGTGTTGTTCTGGTTGGCACCTGCTCATTATCGGGTGGTTCAGTTCCCTCGGTGTTGCAGAACCTAACAGGGGCTACGGTTCCAGTTTCCACCTGGACCACAGTTCAGCAACACGGAACTGTTGCTATCACTAAGTGGGTATTGTAACAGAGTAACGTCAACAATTCCTTGCAGTCCGTAACAGGCAACCTCAGTAATCAATAAATGCATTCAGTTTTCAGTACTCTCCCATTCATCCGAAATTACTCAGGTTGGGCCAGGATGGCGAATTGCCATCCGTCCGATGGTAGGATGAAAATGGTCCCCACTTTTGGATGCAGGGCAGTGACAGACAGGGAGGATGACTGGGGACGGAGTCTTGCCGTCCCCACACGTCATGTATCTATATTCATGAATTTTCTCAGTGTATATTCAATACATATGAACTAGCTTCAATTATCCAGACTGTGAAGTAAGATCCTGTTCAACATTCTCCTTTCCTCACTCTTTAACACTATAGCATAATTGATATACAATCTATTCATGGATGTATCTATTTATATACCTCTTACAATGTGCTTTCAGAAATGAATTGGGTTACATCTAAGAGTAAACGGTAACCGCCCGATGTCGGCCATGTATGGTGGATGTCGGCCGTTGCACCGGACAGTTGAGAACACTGAATGCAGTTTTCTGCACTATCTGCGAAATTTAACATTATGATGTACGCAGCTCTGGGATTTCCACAGACAAATTTTATGATATGATCATCGAGAGTGAAAGAAAACAGCTTTGATCACCTTAGAGGTTCCTACAGATGTGTGAATGGTAGATGTACTAGCTGAATCTCACTTTGTGAAGCAGTATATAATTTCTTGTAGATTTTCAACTTGTCCACTACTATGGCAAGGCAAGGAGGTCGGGTACATCTAGAACAGTCTGAAATGCGCCTTGCCTTAAATATGGCCAACATGGCCAAAGGAGAGTTTTTGCACGCCGCAATAGAGGAAATGCAAATCCTCATTAAGAAACTTCGCACCGAAGTCTAAGAAAAGATACTGTAGATTGATCGGTGTCCTGGGCATAACATGGTGAAGACTGTGATAGAAAGACATCCAACTATGGTTTGTAAATCACACACAGATAGCTGCCATCCCTGCCAAAATGGCACAGCAAATAATTCGCAGATACACTGGAGACTCCAAGGCATGAGTGCACCTCCTCCAGACTAACTCAGATGGCTAACACCTGCACCCATGCCACCTCAGCCCTGAATACCAATGTGGCCACACAGTGACAATGAAGGAGCTCAGCATTTCCCAATTGGCAATGTGCCCCCTGGATATGTGTATTCACATGCTACTGATTCCAATGATCAATTTTTCAATCTTGATGTATCTGCCAAGCATAGCAAGCATGATAGAGATTTTAATTCAGGTTTGCTGACTGATGAACAAACATCCACTGGTTAGTACACTATCAGATGTATGGTAATGCAGCTGACATCCATTTTGTAGACGAAAGTAGCCTATTGAGTGAACATGGTAGTGGTAATAAGTATTGATTTAAAGGAACAGGATTTTTCAGTATATAATTGTGTACAATTAGTGTACACTTTAAAGTATATTTGACAGGATATATTTATATGTATTATTAAACAACAATGTGTTGGTCAAGGAGAAAGTACATGAAGACGATAGAAAGGCTGCCAAAACAATTTGAATGGTATCCTATGGCAAATCAAATGATTGGATTTTGCGAATACACCAGTGGCACCATGAGTTTCAATGCAGCGTCAACAATTCTGGGTCTTGTCAGTCAGGTAAACAAAAATTGATTTGGTTGTTATTATACATCATGAAAGTATTGACTGCCTTGATATACAGAAATGATATCAACAAGCTTGCTGCCCCATTTTGACAATGAGCGTCAACCGCATGTCAATGATTTTAGGTTTTAAATCTGTGGTAATCTGAGTTGTGATTGGTTCCAGACAGTCATCAATGAAGTATTGGCCATCTATATAACAGAATGAGAACACAACACACTGTAGTGAAACAACAAAGGTAACGGGCAGATAGCCTATGGTTACACTCCCCCACACCTCTCGCGGCTTTCCAAAAGGAATTTGCATTCATGAGCCGTTCTGGCTCAAGGAGTGTAGGAAGAAAGTGAGAAGGTATGATACTTGCCGGCTGCATCAGCAAAATGTATTTTAGTTACTCGAAGCCTCCGGGAGTGTTTGAGACGATGTGGAGTGTAAACTTAGATGCATCGATTTGAGGAGAGTATCAGACGATTGGAAGGCATTCCTGCCGGCCTCCGGAGAAACTGGGAGCGCCAGCAAGACCTCTGGGAGCACTTACGACAAGCCTGGGAGCACCTGGGAGAGCCGGCGAAAAACCTGGCAGCCCCAGCGACAAACCTGACAGCCCCGGTGACAAACCTGGCAGCCCCGGCAACAAACCTGGCAGCCCCGGCAACAAACCTGGCAGCCCCGGCAACATATCTGGCAGCCCCGGCAACAAACCTGGCAACCCCGGCAACAAACCTGGCAGCCCCGGCCACAAACCTGTGAGCCCCAGCGACAAAACTGGCAACCCCGGCGACAAATCTGGGAGCACCTCGAATCACAGTAGAGCAGTCTGGGAAAAACATCATCTTCTTTGGCAATCCTGCTGGTGCACTTGGAAATCATAGCTACTACTTATTGTTCAACGATTTTTAAAACTCATGTATTCAGTTTACATTCCCATCAAGGTAGCTATGTATCTATGTATCTATATAGCGACCCATCTACACACAGTATATATGAACAGGCTGAAGGCGGTGCCGGAGAGCAATTCGAGGTGCGCCTGAAAATGACGATTGAGTGAACTCAGAGATACACTCTGAGGCCGTGATCGAGCGAGTTTGGAGATACACTTGGAGGCCGTAATGGAGCGAGTTTAGAGACTCACTTGGAGGGTGTGATCGAGCGAGTTAGGAGATACACTTGGAGGCTGTGATCAAGTGAACTTAGAGATGCACTCCGAGATCGTGATCGAGCGAGTTTGGAGATGCACTTGCAGTCCCTCAACCTCCGAACTTGCAGGCCGTAATCGAGCGAGGCTGGAGATGCACTTAGAGGCCATAATCGAGCGAATTTGGAGATACACTTGAACACTATGATCGAGCGAGATTGGACAGACTTGGAGGCAGTCAATTGACAGCGCGCGGGGTGTTGAGATTCTATTCTTCAGGTACTAAAATGCAACCGTGGGAATGTGACAAGGTGATCTTACATTTCAGCTCTCATGGAGCACTGGCTGATGGCAGTCGATCATATAGGGAGGCACACCGGAAGGTGAAGCTACATGCAGGGGTCAACTCGTAATGATGAGAATGAGGGGAAGACAAACAATCTTGCGTGGATGCTGTACTCGGTGGATGCTGTACTCGGTGGATGCTGTACTCGGTGGATGCTGTACTCGGTGGATGCTGTACTCGGTGGATGCTGTACTCGGTGGATGCTGTACTCGGTGTCAACTCATGATCATGGCATGGAGAGATAGAGAGGGATGACTTAACTTTGCATTCTGCGATGATGGTAGAGTTGTGGACGAGAAAGAGAGAGATGGGGATACAGATGAAAACCATGTGGAGGATACGAGCAGATATGAGAAATCAGGGGTATGACATGCCTGGTTGGGTTGGGAAGACCTCGTATCAGTGTAATTACACGCCAGAACGGTACTCATACCTGCCGTATCGGGGATGGTAAATTGACTGGCACATGAAATTCTCTTAAGTCCCAGTTTCTCATGATGATTTGTCCCATCTCCTCTCATCTCTCTCTTTCTCATCCTCAACTCTACCATCACCTAAGAACACAAAGTTATGTCATCCCTCTCAATCTCTCGATGCCATGATCAAGAGTTATCACCGAGTACAGCATACACCGAGTACAGCATACACCGAGTACAGCATACACCGAGTACATCATATGCTGAGTACTGCATACACCGCGTACAGCATCATCCCAGCACCGACTGTCTTCCGCTCCCAGCCAGTCTCTCATCTCTCCGCTCAATGATGGCCTCCAAGTTCCCACCATCATGGCCACCAAGTGCATCTCGAAACTTGCTCGATCACGGCCTCGGAGTGCATCTCTAAGTTCACTCGATCATGGTGTGGTGACACGCCGGAGCTGGAAGGCAGACAGTCCATCATCAACACTCTGCCGCACCTCGCATGGCATCCAAAGGGAATTCGGGAGTAAGAGCGTTTCTGGTTCGAGGAGCGTAGGAAGAGGGTGAGAGGATGCACACAAATTGCGTGGATCTATGAACGCTTGGCAAGAGTGCTTGAGGATCCACACAAATTCCGTGGATCAATGAAAGCTCGGCAAGAGTGCATGAAACCAAGAGCTGGGAAAGATAGAGTGTGTATTTCATATATTGAGATGATGTCTATCTACCCCGGGGTATTCCCAATATATACTGCCTGTCGCTGAGTCCATCTCCATTATCCCTGTATCTCCATATGTATATATATAGAGAGACGTAGATAATACATGCCATATTATGATGTAGCGAATCTTGTGACTGTAACAGACCAATATGATTGATGAAATGCCTTGTGGTTATGGAACTGTAAGAATCACTGGTGTGAGAATACGGCACCAAGTCTCCCGCAGAGCTTGTGCAGAGGACTTAGCTGCTCTTGAAGTCTCCCGCAGACCTGCGCAGAGGTCTCAGCAGCTCCAAAATTTGACTATCCTAATAGTCAAATTTTGTATCATCATGAATGCACCTCCATCACTGTAGGTGCTTTCCGGAGCACGTGAGAATGCTCTTGCAGAGTCTGAGAGCACTTTGCAAAGCTCCAGTGGGGGCTGGGAGCATCTGGAAGTACTTAGAAGCACTGATGAGGGCTACCGGAGTGTCTGGGAGGTTTGCGTATGGCTTCCGGACCGAATTACATTTTGCTGATGGAGTTATTGCACAAGACATTTGCACTTACAGTTGAGACAATAACACTTCCGAAGATTGACTGACATGACTTCGAATGAGAGAAGATATGAGATGAACTGCGTGCATGCGGTCGAAAAGCCCCAATCCAGAACTCTAGGGCCGGTAGAACTGAAACCATGGTGTACACGGCAGAGTTCAGGGAAATAGAGGTCAGCGTTCCGAAACCCGTGTACAGGAGAGGGATGATATGCTTCCATTCTCGTACTGAGCTACCATTATGAGAGGAGAACCCGGAGATATACTCATCGTAAACGCGATAATTGTCATTGCAAACTCTAGCGGTTCGAACCATATTGTGAATACCCAACTCAGTCAACCCAAAGGGCGAGGTGTTAGCAGCATGATGCTTTCTGCTGTAACAATTGATGATCTGCTTGCTAGCAAAGAGGTTGCCGTGGATTTCGCTGTACATGTAGAAAATTGCATTGGATTGCTGGGTGCAACAGTAGAGCGGACTCTTGAGAAGTGTAAATCACCTCATATGCTGGATGAGCTAGTAGGAGCAGCGGCAGTAGTTGTGGCAGAAGAGGAACTCAACTCGGGTATACTTGAATGACTACTACCGGCTCCCAAGTCACGAAGGGAGCACTGCGTGCCACAGTCATGCCGCATTGTGTCGGGCCTGCGGTAGGGCGACTTGTGGATGTTCCCGTTCACTGCCGGCATCCTATTTGAATCCTTTGACTACCGCGGGTGGAACAGATACGGAGTCATACAAGCGAGTGCGAGTCTGAAGTTTGGAGCAGATTCTCACAGACAATTGAGGGCGGTCAAGTGCACTAAGTAGTGCCCGAGATAGATGACCGGAGATTGATTACGGGAGAGAGACAATCAGTTGGGTTTATTATATGACGATATCGTGGTTATGTGATGTTATTCCGTTTTTAAGATCACTTACTATTGAATTTATGGTACGAAAGTTGCAATTGAGTGCAGCTACGCACGTACACGATGTACTGGCGGCATGGTTCCATTGAGTACGATCCCGAACACCATTCAGAGATACCAAATCAAGCAGATGCATGCCCGAGTCACGATGCTGAATGAAATCCCGACTAAGTTACCAATCGATATGGCACCCAACATAGCTATATGAAATTAGTTGTCGGCGGAGCAACGACTTTCAAAACAGAGGGAAATGAACATACCAGAATCAAGAGCCCCTACGGTAAACTATCAACATGCCAGACGTGCTGCAACGATGCAGCGCGAAGTGCATTCACCAATAGTGATGGCTAGCAGTGACAAGCACACCACAAGCAGAATTGACTCACTTCGCTCAGAGAACGACGATAAATACACCCAGACAAGTCTGGACCAGCACACCTAGAGAGAAATCACGAAGCCCACCTGACGCAGTCAACACGTGTACCTGAAGAAGATATGGCAAGCACACCAGAGGAATGCTGGCGAGTGCTCCCAGGCATTGGAGATGATAAGTTCACCGCGCATACAACCAACGACAAGTGTACATGCAAGTGCACCGGAGAGGTGGACAGATGTCAATACGCATTGCGACATCAATAAGATACCCAAATGCAGATGGATGAAGCATAGCTTTTGCAGTGAGGTAGTGATTGAGGACATTGGGATGTTTCACATGACAGTAAGTCAACAGGCAGAGCAATTCAGGGTAGTCCCTGGACAGTGGGCGACGCAGAAGGACGACTGAAGCCTAAAGGAGATAGTCTGCAGCCAAAGCAAAAGCCGAACTGACTTACGTGTCGATTCACAACGAGATTACAATTACAATCCTGAATCCTGTTTATACCGCTACCAAGCCATGATGGCAATCAACAATGAATCTGATGAAGACGTCGACAGAGCAACGAGTTTTCATACGGGGGAGATAACCACCACTACACATTCCAATCCTACCGACAACTCAACAGCCCACCGTGAGGCAATCTACCGAGACACCCACTAAGAAGTCAACTGAGAAGCCAACCTACTCGACGAAACTCCTAATGACCGCGCCAATCAAAAGCGCAACCATACAGGCGACCGGATGGTCACCAAAGCGGACTTCAAACAATGTGTGAATGCCAAGTACTGATGACTACTGGCTGCAAGATATACTCTACAAAGCATGCAGAAGTACTGCACAGAGCTCAGACAGCACTAGCGCGCATGAACTTGGTAAGAATAATCATTTTGGAGAAGCTTACATGATAGATATCGACGAATAAGACGCGGTTGATGTATACGATTGATGGCAACCACCAATGCCGGGAAACGAAGCTCCAATCAATGCCGACTCACAAGCGGAAGCGTTACATCTCTGGTGATTCCGACAATGACATACACCGAGATATGAGCTGCGGAATGAAGGTCGTTTGACCATGGGTTTAGAAGTGGAGATATGGAGACGAGATCACTTTTGGATGTTTTCATGTTTCTCTCTTATCTTCTTCTCTTCTGTGGATCTCAGCCCGGTATAAATGGCGTTGGCAGGGGTTTTACCACCTCCAGATCTCAGTCAAAGGCAGGTGGAGTTTCCCAATGCGCCAGATCAGCCAAAACATCGCCTATGAGCTCTACTGATCAGTTGTGGGACTTATGGGTTTGTATAATTGCGTACGTAGGATGATTGTTTCATTCCTTGTTTCGCTTTCCTTCTCTTCACTTATACTGGCATTGGCAGCCCAGGAGGTCTGTGCCTAAAGAGGGGGATAATGTCACAGCAAGGCTGTACATGATATATCCACGAACAGGTAACCCCGGATTTATATTAATAGCTCACAATAAGCCTTAGATCTCCAATGACTGTCTTACATGATATACATCTACACTTACAATCACTCGAGTCCATGTTTGCAACCATATCAACTACATTACCGCACATAAGCCTATGTAGCTGGGCGCATGCTTATGTGCCTTTACACCAAGGTGCCAAATGAATAGTATATAAAGAGATAATATTTGGTGTTGGATGGTTTCCTTTTCTTCTCTCTTTACTCATTCTCTTGAATTGAGATGCAAGCACGCCTTTGAAATAGCTTCAACTCTTGTCTTGTTCTGATTCCTTGAAACGAACCTAGCGCACCTTTGTCTTGTTTCCCATATCCCATAATTTGTTACCAATATCACCTACACCAGACCCCGCCATTTACAGTAATGATCTATCATTTTTGGTTATGTATTATCTAATTGAGGATGGTCCAAAGTTGGGGAGAAAATTCTTTCGAACCACTCATGCCTGAACATGATAACTTGAATGGAACTCATGTCTATCTGAATAAGGTATTTTCCAGAAATACAATTTTACTGCTATGATAAGGTATCAAGCAAACCTAGTGTCACCATGTATCCAGATTCTTAGGGTGTCTCATTCCAAAGACCCAACTATATTGATATTACATTGGTCCAGCAATGAGAAGAACCAAGGTCTAGAAGCAGTCCACAGTCAGTCACTAGCTGCAAAGTACAGCATAACACATTATTAACAATTCTATTCACTATGACTTCTTTTACTCTTACCACTGCAAGGGATATTTACATCTACAAGCCCCTCCAAGAAAATCCAACCGCTCCAGTCAATCACCACATACTTCTAGGCCTCAGTTCAGACAAAGATTAGTGGAAGCAGCATTCTACCATATGGTCACCATTTTTGGAGATTAATATATTTATTGCAAATCGCTACACCAAGCTGATAACATGCTCCTGATTTTGTATATTATGGGGCTGGAATGATTTAAATACAATGTCATCCAATATGTTGAGATGGGGCAGAGTCCAAGAGAAAAATTCCTTGATTTTAGTGAGGACACTGATAGATTTCCTGACAATTACAGATATTAGTTTGTTCTTGATTCAAATTCCAAGATATTGAGTCTTGGGATAAGATAAGGGACAAAGAGTGAGATAAATTGTGATTAAGCAGCTGTACTTCATTCTGTAAATGTTATATTAGTTATTGGGATTCAAGTACCCCCATAACTTGTTACATGGGGAAAACCATATCTTAGTTATAGTACTGTAGATGGTCTCCCACTTTAGCAACTCAGAAATTGTACCTGTCTCTACCACCACTTCACCGGGAAAAATGACCTTACGCGACGCGTAACTCATAGAGAAGCTGTTTTTGGGACGGTAATTCATAGCATATTTGACGCGTGGCACTTTGAATGTCCTATGGACCTACATGTTGACTAGATTACAACGATACGCATGCGATTTTGTGCGCTGGATACTATACATCACATTGCATACAACAAACTTGAAAGCAAGCTGCCAGATGCACTTCATTGCACGCTCCCAAGTACACTCCTGATTGCACTCGATTGCACACTCCCAGCCTGCTTCACTGTACGCTCCCAATTGCTCTCGATGGCACACTCCCAGTGTGCTTGACTTACGCTCTCAAGTAAGCTCTCAAGACGCTCCCAAGTACACTCCCGGGCATGCTCTCAAGGACTCTTTCAATTGCACTCGATGGCACACTCCCAGCCTGCTTCACTGTACGCTCCCAAGTACACTCCCGGGCATGGTCTGAAGGACGCTCCCAATTGCACTCGATGGCACACTCCCAGCCTGCTTGACTGTACGCTCCCAAGTAAGCTCTCAAGACGCTCTCAAGCACACTCCCGAGCACGCTCTCAACTCCCAATTGCACTCGATGACACACTCCCAGCCTGCTTGACTATACGCTCCCAAGTAAGCTCTCAAGACGCTCCCAAGTACACTCCCAGTACGCTCCCAAGTACACCTCCGAGTACAATCTCAGTACACTCCCGGGCATGCTCTCAAGGACGCTCCCAATTGCACTCGATGGCACACTCCCAGCCTGCTTGACTGTACGCTCCCAGTAAGCTCACAAGACGCCCTCAAGCACACTCCCGAGCACGCTCTCAAGCACACTCCCGAACACGCTCTCAACGCCCAATTGCACTCGATGACACACTCCCGGCCTGCTTGACTATACGCTCCCAAGTAAGCTCTCAAGACACTCCCAAGAACACCTCCGAGTACGCACCCAAGTACACCTCCGAGTCGCTCGCAAGTACAATCTCAAGAGGGAACACACTCCCAATCTCACTTGACTATATGCTCCCATGTACGCTCCTGCATGCTCGATCCAGAGACTTGCTGAGTTGCAGATGCGAGGCACCGGGAGGCGTGAGGCAGGTGGCGTATGGTGGGCAGTGTTTGGCGGGCGGCATGTGGCGTGTGGTGTGTGGCAGATGGCGGGCGGCGTATGGTGGCCGAAATCATGACGTCTGTCGATATCATAGTCTGAACCTTATCTTTAGCGCGCCCACCGTGACAAGATCTCACGATGTCTCATGGTCATGGTGTTGACAATTGTAGCCTTAGATTCCGCAGGAAAGGTAGACAATTCGAACTTGGGGAGAGCAGATCTCCGATTCAGATTTTCCAGCGGAATCTGCTGCCCACTTCCCATCGATTGTGGGCATATGTGTGCGCATTCGGTCTGGGGCTGATGGAGATGATGGTGATGGCAATGGCAATGGCAATGGCAATGGCAATGGCAATGGCGATAGTGATGGTGTTGGTGATAGTGATCATAGTACCAGAAGTACTTAGACAAGTAGGTTGGCTACGTCAACGTCAGCATCAAAGCTTCCACAGACTTAGAGCCTTCTACTAGCCAAAGCTTCCACAGACCTAGAGCCTTCTATTAGCCAAAGCTTCCACAAACTCAGAGTTTTCCATCGGCCAACAACTTCCTGTGGAAAACTCTACTCCTCCCGAATATGCTCCTACATGCTTGATCCAGAGATTTGATGAGTTGCAGACGCCAGGCACTGGGAGGTGTGAGGCAGGTGGCGGGTGGCGAGCAGTGTTTGGTGGGTGGCGTGTGGCATGTGGCGGGCTGCCGAAATCATGACGTCGGTCTATATCATAGTCTGAATCTTATCTTTAGCGCGCCCACTGAGACGAAATCTCACGATGCCTCACGACCATGGTGTTGACAATTGCAGCCTTGGATTCTGTAGGAATGGTAGACAATTGGTTCTTGGGGAGAGCAGATCTCCGACTCAGATTTTCCAGCGGAATCTGCTGCTTGCTTCCCACGGATTGTGGGCGTATGTGTGCGCATTTGGGCCGGGGTTGATGGTGATGATGGCGATGGTGATGATGGCGATAGTGATGACGGCGATGGTGATGGTGTTGGTGATGGTGATCATAGTACCAGAAGCACTTAGACAAGTAGGCTGGCTACGTCAACATTAGCATCAAAGCTTCTACAGACTTAGAGCCTTCCATTAGCCAAAGCTTCTAGACTTAGAGCCTTCCATTAGCCAAAGCTTCCACAAACTCAGAGTTTGCCATCGGCCAAAGGCTTCCAGTGGAGGAAAACTCTACTCCTCCCGATGCGAGGCTCTCTCAAGAAGGCTCTCAAGCAGGCTTTCAAAGAGGCTTTCAAGCAGGCTCTTAAGCAGGCTCTCATGCAGGCTCTCAAGCAGGCTCTCAAGCGGACGATCAGCGATAGTGTACAGTACCGGTATAGCAGCGAAGACTGGTATAGGTCCATCTCCGGCCGCCAGCCGTATATAGTTCCATAGGCCCACGCGCACATCTCTATGACTCGACTATAGATGACTATAGGCTGCGCGTCGCGCAGGGGTCCACGGGAAGCTTGCTATGAGCTGCGCGTGTGCGCGTGTGCGCGTAGCGCAGTCTATAGTCGATTTGCACTTTTGCCGATGTTGCCAAAATCTGCCAACAGTGATATTAATTGACAACTCCCATACCATATATGCTCTGATAGTACTACCAGTAAATTCCATTTACAATTGGTGACAAAACAGGTGGGTTAGAAGGTGAGCAACAATCCTCCAGCTTTGTAAACTCCCACTCACATTTTCATCTTACTCAATTGAACCCTTTGACTGAGTTTTTGGATTGACATGTAGGCCTTGGAGTTGTCTATTATACTGCTGTCTCTGATATCCTCTCCGTTGTGTGGTTGTTGAGCAATTTGCAATTTTGAAAAAAAATTCTGGGCGTCCCACTGGCAGCTTGTTAGATATGGGCGCTGGGCGTGCCCGCACCCCTAATTAGGTGCGTGGGCTGTATGCATGAGGTGGCAACCTGGCTGTACCCTCCAAAGAAGTACCAATGGTCTCGCGCCAGCCCTTCAAGTGATGCGTCTCCAGTCGTACCTCCTTCATCACCACCCGATGAGGGTCTGGAAACAAATATCTCCAAAAATCGCACACTACCCAAACTGCTACTTTGCCTTCGATTTTGATGCAGGTGGTTTACATAAGGTCCTTATGCACAGAAGCATACCGAAAATATGTAGGGCAGTGTAGTTTTGTTTCTTTCGGTGATGTATTTCGGGTATAGAGTAGACTTCCCCGAAAATATCGACAGCATGAATGTTCTCAAACTGAAGGTTTTCGGTCTATGAGTATAGTCTTGCATTGCCTTTCAGGAACATCCCTAACTCTTACTAATTTGATTGGTGCAGTGGTTGGCTAATAATCACAGTTTTCATCTTACTAGGTGTTCCTTTAAAACTTCACCGAAGGCTTTTGTACATTGCCGAGATTCCCTCCTATTCGTTACCATAAACTTCAATTACCACTTTCATCAACAAAGTTGAGTCTTTAGTGATAGTAGAAGCCTTCTGATTCTTTAGATTTTCAGTATTACCAAATTTTTGTTGGCAGTCCCCACTCTCCTAACTCGGGGATGTTCTGTTCCAGACGGAAAGTGGCTGGGGTTTTAGTGGTGATAGCGAGGTCACGAGCGACAACCACAAAGATCGCTTACCGTCTGGGGCGAGACAAGTGTACCAATAATTTATACCCTGATGATACACATACAACCATCATCAGAGCTACTTAGGATCCGGCTGGCACGGTCCTTACGCTGCTCTCTACCCTACCCGATACCACAAAATATTACCTTCAGACCGCCAACCTGGTTAGATATGTATTCACAGGATACGTTTCGTTTTGAACCTAATCTTATTAATCTACACGCTGTCCGATAGCTCGATATATACGAATGGGACCAACAGTACTGCCCAGTTTACGTTTACCGGGCCCAGGTATAGATCACCAACAGGATGCACCTAGAAATCTTAAAAAAACCTGCCACGTCCATAGCCAACTGAATCTCACCGGAGGCGCTCAACACTCGACAAAACTATCGTCCAACAAACTATCGCTGTCTGTTACAGTCTGTACTAGTGGCGTCTTGTGATTCCGGTTTTTCATCGCGTATTACAAACTCATTGAATCAATACAAGAAAGCTTAATTGAAACAAGCTGTCCGTTCCATACCAGACAATTGAGGTCACTGAGGAATACGTACCTATAACAAGTATCGGTACTTGATCCAACTGCGCCTCTCTAATCTCTTTCCTTACTCTAGATACTGTGGTAGAGCTTCAGGGGCTCTGTCTTTAGTAGTCCTGTGGCACTGTGCTGACTTCTCGGGTAACTTCGCTATCGTTTTGTATAGGCTAGGAGTTGCGTATAGAATCTTCAGATTATCCGCCCGCGCGTAGTCCACTATGCATCTTTCTTGCCTATTTGACGAAGTGCTTTGCAAAGAACAGTTTCTCATCTGAAGACTTGCTGTTGAAATATGGGGATAACCGTGTGTGTGTATACACTTAGATAGAGAAGAGGGAAGGAGAAAGACACGAGTTATATATGAGAGAAGTGTGCCCCGACTACCAGCCCCGCTAGCGGTCAGCTTTGTATATACATGCAACCCTTGCACTCGATATCACCATATGCATTTACGATTAGCACAGAAACACGCATTGCCTCATCGAAAGATTCTCGCGTCACCGCATGTTCAGATGGTTTCAACTTGGGACATTGTCAATGCAGCCCGCAGGAGCTGAAGGCATATGCTGTCCGCCGTACGTCCTTCTTAATATTTCTCAGAGGAGCATTGCTAAACTTCTTTTATAAATTTCACTATATCAATATTGGAGTCTTGCTCGGATGACAAGAAAGACCGCTGAACCATTTGTGCACGTACGATGAATAGAGATGAACTTAGTATTGACAGCAAGAACAGTTGGACTGTTGTACCGAGGAATAAACTCAAGACTGGAATTTCTCTAGTGTTCCAGAAGGGTTCCGGTCGAGGCTCATGGCAGTCGGATACAACATGATTCGAACGCCACTGTGTCGACGCCAGTAGCCACGTCAGCTGCGATAGGTAGCTAATGGGGTCTTCGAATTCGAAGACTATCGAAAATGGATTATCTAGTGTTGTGGTTGCTGGTATTGCGATTGTCACTGCTGCGGTGGGATGCTTGATTGGGGTCGCGGTAGTATATGCTTCGTTGATGAGAAGGAAACTACAGAGAGCGAGCGAGCTAAGGTGGAGCTATGAACATGGATATGGTGCGTATACAGTGTATTCTTAGGGGCGCCCCAGTGTCAGAGATGGAGGGAGAAGAGAGTGCAGTCAAATAGCTAATGGGCTTGCTTCAGGCCTGACCGATTGGTATACTAATGCTGTATATGTGGGAGGATCCGAAGATATGCAAGTTTCATTTTTGTAGAGGTGTAAATATCGATACATCATTTGAGGAGTCACTTGTCAATATAGGAATTAGGTACAGATTCTAGGTCAGTCGCAGTTACACAGGTAAGTTTTTGTGCTCTCGTTTCTAGATCTTCTCATCACTCGTAAGCATTTGACAAAGGCGAAGTGAAGCGGCTGGTCTATGTACACACGAGTACAATGTTATTAGTAAACTCTCTTGGAGATTACTTTTTATAAAACCTAAGCTGAGAAACGCTTTAAAGCTTGTAATTGTCAATAAAATTTGCTATTTGGTCTAGCTTCCCTTAACAAGCGCTGAGTAGTCGTTGTACGGTTTGTAGGGTGTATGTACTGTTCATAACTCAAGAAAACTGTTATACACAAGTTTATATATGTTCTGTGCGGTACGAGACCCGTGCCGACTCGCAACCTGGAGCCGGCCCAACCGTAGCCCGGAGACGGTTTGCAACCTGGACTCCCATCTGCGACCCCATTTCCTACAAGCCGCAGCACAGGCATCCACCAGCAACAAAGCCGTCTAACTGAAAGTGAAAGTAAATAAAAGGGGTTTGTTAAAATTACCCCTCAACTCCGAATACCCTATTTCCAACAGGGTTATATGATAATGTTGCTGCCGGAATGCTCTTACTCTAGTTGGACAGAGAGCCTGTAGCTTCCTAACTACACAAATTCAAACGTTTAAACTCGCAATCACAACCACACATAAATAAATGGTAATCCTATAAAGAGTTGAATGAGGGGAATGATTGGAATAAAAATGCTTGTAGTAGTGTAAGAGATAAAGAAGAGTCGGCTCTCAGTCAATATTTGATAAGAGTGGAAGCATTGAGACGCTACAATAACGAAATGGGTATCATGTGATCTCAAAGCACAACGTTCCACCACATCATCATCACCGTAGCAGCCAGCCCTACACTCCGGAACTTAGGAGCTCCACTTTTTTTATCCTCGCCGTTCGCACCACTCCGTCTGACAATCCAAATATCGCCCGTCGAATCCCCACTCACATACACCTCGCCTCTTGGGCCTACCGCCGCGCCCGTGGGCCGAAAACATTGTTTCGGACAAATACTCAAGTCCTCGTTCCACAGCACCTTCTTCTGGGGATCTTTAGTATCTGCATTGGCGCGCGGCTGTCCGTCGTTGCCGAACTCAACGATCGCTAGTTCATAGCCTATGGGTGGTTGGCGGTTCCAGCTCCCGTGGAAGGTAACAAACGCTGTGGAACTACCATTGAAAACAATCGAGAGTGGCGCTGTATGGGCTGGGAATGTTAGCCGTGGCGCACGAAACTCGGAATTGCAGGTGGCGTCGGTGAATGTGGAATTTGGGTTCAGGGCAAATTGATCGCCGACTCGAAGGTTTGTTGCACCAGGGATTGATTCATCATAGACAGCGAAACAATACGGCTGCCAATGATATAATCAACGGACAGAACAGGCAACAAGGATGTGGGAACAAACATAACCGTAATTTGGGCCCCTCTCGCCGACGTCCGAAAGCTTCCCGTGGTAATTCAATTCTTCTCCCGGGTCATCTTTGTGAATGTCATAACCACCCCGCTGGATTTGATCGGCCGAATTCTCAACCGACCAGATGCCGCCGTCGCTGGGATTCGCTGCCAGTCCGACGGAGTTGCGTAGGCCCCATCCTAGCACTACACCGTCCCGCGTGTAGTCGACAGGGTCACCGCCGGGAATGGAGGTCAGGTTGAACACTTTGATCATCGACCGGCCGCTACTGATCTCCGTCGTTGCCATATCCAAATTCCCATTTGAGCCTCGAGAAATAAGTAGCAGGTCTGAATGTTTTGTAGGAATGAGTAGTGTTCGGGTTACATGTCCGCCAGATTGCATTCCCGAGACCAGTTCTCGCCGGTTGGAGGCGGTGAGCGTAGAGCTATCGTACGACCAAGAGTAGGCGGATCCACTAGTGGACGCATAGCTGCGGCGTGTCAGACCAGATAAACCTGGGTTCTGTTTCGGATTGGGCATACAGGGTCTTTCCATCCGGTGATAGTGCCAGCCCGTGATTGAAAACGGTATCCTTTCGGGAATAGAGTCAGTTTTCGGAACTTTCTTTCTGGAGTGAGAATGGTATGGAACATGAATCTTACTGCGTCTCCCTCGACGACAACTTTCTTTCTCTGCACACTACATCCTAGTTCGTCCAACACCAGCCCTGAAATTTGCGAGCCAGAAACCAGAAGCTGTTTCCGATCATCAACTACAATGCTCCGCGGTCTGTCCAGGCCCGTTGCGAGGAGTTGCGCGGTATACCCATCTGCGACCGAAGGCTCGGCATATGCCGTTGGCTGAATAGACGAAGAGCAGGATGATTGCGCAAGACACGCCGCTGCCGTGCTGACGACAACGACATAGACTAGACGGTTCATGAAGTGTAGCGGCGACTTCGACAACGCTACCTGCGAGACCAACTTAACCAAGTACCGGTCATCCACGGAACTCGAGGTTGACTGCGCTGGAGGGGCTTGGCTGGCGGATCTGGTAGGTGCTTAAATTAGCCGACAGGCTAATCCATTCAGTTCCAACCCCATCTTCAGCTCTTGAATATACAGCCGCGAGACCACCATTTTACTAACATGGTTCCGGTGCGCGGGTTTGAGCAGGCTCGCGCGCACCCACCATACGATCCAAATTCAGTTCTCCGTTTCTGCTTATCAAGAAGCACGACCAAGCCCCGAACATACGCATTGTATCGGGGTGATCCCTTCCAAACATCTCTTTTCTCCTGTACCCTCCGGTATACCTCTTCCACTTCTCTATTGCGCCACATGTTCTCATACACCAGGGTCAGTGTATGAACGGGGCCTAAAGTAATAGTATGATCTGGATCATATTGTTTCTCCCTCCCCTCAAGTACTCGTTTATACATCTGTTCCGCCTCTAGGTATCGTTCCTGATTGCGATACATCAAGCCTAGGTTGTGCACAGCAAGCAACGTGTCTGGGTTGATTCCGTCAAGCAACCTCTTGCTCGTGGCAAACACCCAGTCGTATAATGGCTCTGCATCGGAAAATCAGATTAGTTGGAGGTAAATAGCTAGTCCGTGAATTCTGATCATGGTATCCGGCTGATCATTGCCAAGAACGCAAGGACCTGCCGTTCAACGAAGTCATAGGCAATCATTCGGCCATCCAGAGATTCGAAACTGGTCGAGTGCTGTACTGTGACCATTATTTATCTGCCTGCAGCTGCAGCTGTATAAGCCTTCCCTTAATCCTGACTAGATGCCCGTTTGACACAGCAGTACCTCGGGTATACCACATTCGAGACTAGTGCAGCGGACGAACTGTTGACACGTATACACTGCGGTGGGCGTGGAAAGCTCGTCGATTGTCTCCTGTGTATATCCAAGTCTAAGCAATGATTCCACCAGTCCAGCAATGGACCAGTCCGGACCGGGTCCGTCCAAGTCCAGTCCAGTCCAGTCCGAGTAAATTTTGGACCGGGATCGGACCAATCCCCAATTCTGTTGGACCAGGACTGGA
>Ga0307514_10000260_pt1 | contig 135107 bp, 123 predicted proteins | sample 16_EM_MG_FD_203088 | JGI IMG/M metagenome (GOLD analysis project Ga0307514, IMG submission 203088) | Populus trichocarpa ectomycorrhiza microbial communities from riparian zone in the Pacific Northwest, United States - 16_EM | ecosystem: Host-associated > Plants > Roots > Unclassified...
AGGGCATATCTTTACCCCTCAGCCAGAGTTGGAGTCATGGGCAATTTTCAGTACACCTTGAGAAGGGAAAGTAGCTGGGATGGTGGCTTTGCCAGCAGGAAAGCCCAGCCAGAAATACCAAATCTCCAGCCAAACTTTGCTAAGCATGTTCAAAATGCAAGTAACTGTGGTGTCCCAATAATGAAAGGCATCGTTTTGTGGAATTCAATCACCTGTAAAGGAGAAAGGTGGGTGGTGGTGCATAGACATGGGGTGGGTTGCCAGTTCAGAGAGCGAATTTTGGTGGGGCAGTAAGACTTACAAAGTCACATCACATATAATTTACAATTCACTTTGACAGAAAGTTTTATTTGCTACTAAAGAAGACTTGATAAAAAGGATGGCCTCTGATGACCATTTTTAGACGTGTGGTGAGGTGGTTGCGCGGGCGGCCCGTATGGGCCGGGAACCGTTACGATCCAGGGGATAACATTGTGGGCATTCTTTAGTAGTCTCGCCATAACCTCTACCATGTTGATCATGTTGCAAATGTGAAGTGGAAGAAGTCTATTGAACTATCTAAGGAGAATCTCTGTCTTTATATACAAGAGAGTATGGAGCTCTGTGGAAGTCTATGGAAGTCCATGGTTGGAGATACCCGTGGCGGAGCCGGTAGCGGGTAAATATTCGTGTATGAATCCGCAGCTTATGAGTCAATTCGCCACTTCCGGTGTATCAACGGGCCGTATAGTAACAGATTATTTGTTGCAAATCCGTCTATTCTTTCTCCGATTGCCGATGCCAAGAAATTAGATTATGTGAACGAGCTGCAAACTTCAGGTCTGGGCCTGAGCGGAGCGAAGCTCGTTTTTTGGCCTCATTCGAAGCTCATCTGTCGGTGTCGAATGTTGGGTTTGTAAAACCCTAACCTTTGCCGGTTAGCCGAGTGACATCCCATGCTACACCCCCGAAGCCGACCAGAGCCGTCGCCATTCATCCCATTTAGTCCATAGATACCCATGCCCAAAGATACGCTATGATTGGAACATACATAGGAATCATAGTTCGGACGAGCTTCTCTACAGCAAATCAAATATTACAGCTACAGTTAACATTTGCGACGGAAACTAACTACCACTTCACTGAGAAGTTTACGCGGGGATGAAGGGTAGCGGGGGGGAGCTCCGCCATCTAGCCGGCTCGCCCGGAGGCGGAGGGGGTTATCAAGGTCCTGTCATACTCTAATTAGAGTGAATACAGTATGATTAAACAACAACAACAACTGAGAAGTTTACGATTACACAATTTCAAGTCTCAAGTGATTCTCTTATTCAATATAAAGAAGTTACAGGTTCTCAACACCCACAGCACTCGAAATATTCACCATGACGGCGGGCATTGTTCGAGTGCTAGTGACGGAACACCCTGCAACAAAACTCCCTAACATTTCGACTCTGCACTCCAGCATACTGCCGCAGGCGGCACGTGCTACCTACAGCTTTTGCCGTCTGTATAACACTCTATTTCAGTTTCGTTCAGATGATCCCTATAACCAATATCTAGGATTAGTGCGCACGCTGTGTTCTTCTAAGCATGCTCAGCCTTTTTTGACTAGAATAGAAATTTAATACCTCATACCCAGCTGTTCCAGCAAAGCCCTTCTCAACAGCAGCCAACAATAAGCGCCATAGTATCTTCCACTACTATATAAAGCCTTACCATGAAACACCCCTGGTAATGAGTGGGCGATATCGACACCACTATACTTCCAGTACTTCATAACCTCCTCGCAAGGGAAATCTGGTGCACCGTTTCTTGTGGCTATGTTTGGATATGCAGATTGAATCGATGAAGTCTCAGCGGCTACCAAATCCTCCAATGGTAGAACTACCTGCCGTTTGTATGGGTAACAACCTCATGTACCGCTATCAGTCGATGTCTCGAATATTAAGTTCCGCGGGCCGGAACCGCCCGGAGACTGAGACCTCTTTAAATAAACATATCCCAACGCGTTCTTTAGCCTCACGGACTTCTTCGGTAGTGGTACGGAGGACTGAGTGCGGTCGTCCATTGCGCCGGGAATGCAGAAAGTCTGTTTTTGACACATCCGGCTACGAGTGTATTTGCGCGGACACGTTAGTGAACCTAGCGATAAACTGCGTCATGTTCTCTCTTTTTGTGTAAGAACGTTTTTCTTAGTTTGAAAATCACTCCCGCAACAGGTATTAAATGATCTTGCGAGTCGAATATATATACTTCCGTTATCTTGCTCTGTCCACTACCTCATGATCCCCCATGCGTACCCCGGGCTGCATTAAATGAACTTTGCTACACTAAATGAAGGCTCTCCGTCCATCCCCAAACTTTGGTCAAACATGAGTACACATTCTTGGGGAGAGTTAAGTTGGGAGGATTCAAGCTCTCGAGAAGGAGAATTTACACCGCCCAACATCGAGTATTCAATACCCATTTGACGTAAACTATTCCCATCCGATTGTATACTTATGATGTGCTGTCCACATACCTAGGTACATATCTTGTAAATCACACCAAGCGAGCAACGCACCACTAAAAGATTTCCAGCTACAAGCACTGTGAATCAGGCACGATTCTATGCATGTAAACCTTTAGTACAAGGCGTAGTCGCCAAGTAGTAGCTAATCAAAGCCCGAGGGTCAGGGTTTGACCTTAAAACTTACTGCAAATGACCATCCAGGTAAATCCACCACGGCCTAGCTCAAGCGAAATTTTTTATCATTGGAGCAGAATTAGGCGACTTCCGCTATACCATTGACGGTTAAAAGTCCATCTGTTGCCAAATAGTAGCATTCTAAATCTGTTCACATCGAAGTTCTCCGTTCCTGTAAAGCGGGGAAGGAGACGAGGCTGATTCTCCGCATCCGACTCTACCAACAGCCCACGCTCTCATAGTCTCGATTAGGCGCTCACTCGAGAAGTCGTAGTGGGAGAAGGATGTTCGGCTGAGACTAATAGACTGGTATAAAGGTAGCTCCGGTTTGGTTAGCGCTCCTGATATGGAAGTTTATGTGCTAAAAACGAAAGATTAGTTGAGTATGGTGTTTTTAGTTTCCACTTTAAGATTGCTGCTTCTATATACGGAACTGCTAACCTGTTTGTCGAATATGAGTGAATAATTTCGCGTTGTTCACAGTATTTTTGAAGCACTCTACCTATACCTCTAATCTATTGAGCTTTCACAAAAATATACTTGATTGGTGGTGCTTACATTTTCGCCTAAACAATGAACTGTTGTACTCGGGGCATGCTATGAAGACCCGGATACCCCTTTTCGGGTAATGGATCTTGCTGTTAGAGCACGGTGTTGGCTCGGGGGAGAGAGACTGAGCCTAAAGCACCTACTATACTGTTTCTGGTGAAATTCAAATCATGTTTTACCCAAAGTTGCGTATAGTGCTTTTAATTATTACTAGATCTGTATGGTTGTTAGAACTGGTGTGTCCGAACCTTAATTGACTGTCCCGGGTAAATATTTTGTCATGCTATGCCTCTGGAATTAAACTGGAATTAAAAATGTCAAGCCGTTCGCATGCAGTTTCTAAGTTTGCCACAAACTCTGACACAATGGCCTGTCATGATGCTAAGCTCGTCTAGGGTTATCGTGCAGGGAAATGCAGTGTAACGAGGTTGACGAGTAGTTTCCATTCCCATCATCACCTCTTCCCCACTTTCAAGCGCCGCAACCGAGCGACAACACGCTGCCTCAACGCCACATTTCCAGACCACACCTTGTTACTCCCATGTCTTTTGGCTTCTCCGTCGGTGATTTTCTAGGTGTCATAAAGCTCGCCTGCGATGTTACGAAAGCGCTGAACGATAGCCGTGGAGCCTCAGCCGAACTGAAGCGGTTAATCGACATGCTCGACTCCCTCACTAAGGCCGTAAATAACGCCGTACATACTGTGAGCGGCTGGGATCAAGCCTATCCTAACCCTGAAAACATTGCTCCCCGTAACGCTTTGATAGAAGAGCACCATATCTGCAGGCGTTTATTGGAGAATTTCTGGAACGATTCCGAAAAGTATACGCAGTCGATCCTGAACGGACGTGGGAGCAGGGTAAAAAGGGAAATGGCGAAGATTAAGTGGTGCATGTTTCGGAACGAGGATGCAGCGGTGCTGGAACGGAAGTTGAACATGCACGTGCAGGCAATTAATATGTACAGCTGTGATTTACGATGGTAGGTGGTGTGTTATAGTGAAGAGATTGCGCTGATGGTATATGTATCTAGCCGGATACTGAAGGATATAGCCAGCGGAAACTCGACCGTGCTCAATGATAATACGGCTATAGTAAAGGACTCTAATCTGCTACTACATAAATTCGACAAACGGCTCCAAATTATCGAAAGAAGTATTGCGCGGTGCTCAACTCCAATCCCGAGGGACCTCGGTAATTGGTGGGAAGGGGGATATTTGGCATCTGAAGCGCCATTGAAGCTACTCGATGCTCTGGGTCGGGAACTTTGGGTGCCATTATATTTGGCAAGTTCATTTAAGGTATAATGTTACCCTATGTCCGATGCCAATTTATGCTAAAGCTTTACAGACTTTCCACGATGTTCTCGAGATAATGTATAGAAACCAACCGGGGCACAACAAAATCATTCAACGTGACTATCGACTTGCAGATGAAGATTCCAACGGAGAAATTATCGATGAAAATAATTGGACAGAGTCCGTTAAACCGGGAATGTCCATCAGCCGCAGCATGTTACTTCGCAAGCAATACTCCGGTTATGGAAGTTCTCGAAAATGTCCGCGTTGTGGCATGATCCGCAAAGGTCCTGAATTATCGGGTCAACGTTTGCGCTGGTAGGTGTCTTTTGTACTCGAAACTACCGTTGTTCTGACTTTCCTGGAGCGCTGTATGCCAAGTAACATTTCGTTTTTTTGCTGAAGAACGCATTGTCGAGGAACCGGACGCACAGCCTTCTACGGAGGGTATGAGTCACTTTATAACCAAGCTAGATATATCCGATACCTGGCGAGATGAACATGTATTTCGGCGGGTACACATCATCGGACCTAGAGAGGTGGTGGGACCTGTAGAGTTTAATCATGCAATAGGTTTCGTGAATAAGGTCAAGGTATACTATCACAACTACAACCAATATCATTATTATCATCAGAAGTGCATGCACTAACAAATATTAGAGTCGATATTCACATCAACCGGAAGTTTATAGGAATTTTCTCGAAGTTCTACAAACGTATCAGCGCGAAAGCTCACCGATACAACACGTCTATGCGCAGATTACGCAGTTGTTTCGTGAATCACCAGGTTTGCTACACGATTTTAAGTTGTTCTTACCTGCGAGCGCGGCTCAGGCAAGGGCTGCTGTGGCACAGCGTGCAGCATCTGCCAACTACCATGATGCTATGATGGATCAGAAATATAATGAAGATGAATGTGAGAACGATAGCAAAGAAATGATGGATGAATAACAGGGTGTTCAAGAAGGTGGGGACAGTCATTGCTCCACAATCCAGTGACGAGACAGGTTTTCCGTCCATATCGTCGCAACGGTTCCTGCTGGAGATGAGGGTAGTGGAGGGGGCCTACGACCCCACCCCATTTTCCCTTTTGGTTTTCATTGGAGTAGGAAGCAGTTGACGGGAATATGTATGCCATAGCGGCAAGTGACTGAATACAAAATGAGTACAAACAAACAAACGGTTCCTGCTTCTGCCCAGTGGACTCAGAACAAGTACCGCCGAGGTCTTTACACTACCGAACTGTCAATTCCATCAACAAAAACATGGCCGATCTTACCTGCCAAAATCGAAATGTCGTAGTAATCAGAGGCCCGCCCAATCACTCCTTTACTGTGTCTAGCATCAGTCATCCGACGGGTAAACGCATGTGATTCCGGGTCTCGCCGGCGAGGGATTCCGAACCATGGGCGGTGGACAAAATTGCTAGTGTTCGCAGAAGGGAATTGTAGTGGCTTTGTCGTTCGGGAAAGCAGGTACGAGCTGGGGTGTCGGGGATGTTGATGGGAAAGTGGGCGGAGTTATTGAGGGGTGAGGGTGGTGGTAGAGGACTTAGAATTGGCGAGATACCGATCTGTAACCAATAGCGTTTGTTGCTTTGGTCTGAGATAATGCGATGCTCACCGCCTTATGATACCCTTGCCTAACTAGGTAAAGAGATGACTAGTCACTCACGTTATCCTCCTCACAATAGTCTACTCCCACAATCACCTCTATCTCGATCCTTCCCCTGGTGCTCACTGGACTCAACGCTGTCAAATCACGTTGTCGTCATCTCTTAGCGGATCAAGTCGACGCAGATATTTTCTATAGGACGGGAGGGCGTATTTACAGTATTTACAGTATATAATTCTCAGTAACAGTGAGTAATATCGTATAACGCATTATGAATTTGCAAATATAAGCTAACCCAGATATTGCTGGAGCGCTTCGAAACAAGCATGGCCGGCAGAATTCATACATAACAGCAACAATCTAGCATCTAGCAGCAGTGTAAGAAACTGCACACACTCGGATAACACCAGGTATAAAAACGGCCCATCCACCAGCCAGTCTAACGGGTGGCCACTACGCTGTCCTGTCCTAACAACATCTCTTAGTCACCTAAGCCATCTCAGGCAGCCATTGAAGTGACTAAGCGCCTATAAGAATGGCTGGAGGGCCTGTACAGATATCTCCGGTTGCTTAGAAGGGGTTTTCCCAGGGGTTTTCGCCCAGATTAATGCTACCGAGATGGCTCACATAGGCTGTCCTGGATTCCTGGAGACTGGCATTTATACAGACCTCCCAATGTCCGGCTTAAATGATCCGGAGGGGAACATGCCTTGGCAGCAGGAGTAATAAGGCCTGATGACTCCCTTCTCACAATACTCCCAGAGACCGCAAGTACCTGTAGGTATATCTTCCTAACAATAAAAAGGCTAATCCGTCCTAAGCATAATTTTAAAGCCCTAAAATTAGCAGTCTGGTTTCGGGAATGCCATCGGACGCCCGGGACGGAATTTTTCTACCCCTGGATAACGTGGTACGAAGAAAATCTATTTAGCAAGTTCTAGTTAAGTAAGCTCCCTAATGAATAAAAGCTCGAAACCAATCCTTGCTACAATAGTTATCATGGACCGATAAGCGCAATCATTACGAACCCAAAAATTCGTAAACATTGATAGCGACAGCACGCGCCGCGCTAATGAAATCATAGGAGCTTAATATAGTGCAATTACTTAGTGTTTGAAGGAACTGATACCAAGCATGCATGGTTTCTGGGTTGATTCGCTACTACCGTTGCACATGACCTCAGCCTCAAACTTGCCACGTAGCGTCGCAACATTCAATTCTGGTCCACATCATCCCATATTATCTCTGACGGACTCTCACTATCTCACAGTCCCCGCTACCGATATCACGGTCATATTGACTGCCATGGAACCTTCGTCGGCCTCTGTTCAACCTATACATCGCCTGGACTGCTGGAACGTCTTGATCCTCGACGGCCCCGATGTGAAGGCAGGGTTCTTTCAGCACAACAACCATCTTACCTACACAATGATTTTTAAAGATCTATTGTTGTGCTACTTGAAACATAATACTCATCTGAATAGTCTCCTTCTCTGCGACTTTTCCAAACTACCTGGGCGTCCCGGGTGGGTTTTCGCAGGTTGTTGTTGTTGTAATCATTTTGCATTCGGCCGCTAGCGGCCATGGCATATATACTACAGTTTTCCCCTCCGCTTCCGCTTCCGCGCAAATGAAAACTCAAAGACCCCAAAAATCTGACAAAACCCGAAGCCCCGAAATTAACTCCCACACGGCAAAGTTGCATCTGCCACGCCCCCCAAGAAAACTACACTCTCCCCCTAACGCCCCGGGGTTTTCGCAGGTGACGCGGAAGCCGATAAACCCGTCGTCATAAGTTCCAGCGGCCATACTCACTATCTAATTGCCTACCATGAAACATCATGTAGTGTCGAGGATAAGGTAGACTTTGAGGCCCATTATAAAGGTATACAAATTCTCTCCTTTGTGTCTGTGACCGTAACCTGGGCTAACTTTGATGCACTAGCTGACTGCATTGGAAGAATTCCCCTCATCCGCCAGTCTCTTTCACAACCTGATCGTGCAGTCTCTCCCAAGGGTATCTACGTTCCTATTAACTACACCTTTCCGCTTACCACCATGACATCGCTGTCACCGCGAAAGAAATCCAATTGGACAAAGGGTTCAGGTTCTATTCCACCTCTGCCAGAGAGGATCACTGCGATTGGCGCATCTTCTGCTTCGGTAGCCGATTTCGATTTCAAAATCAAGACCAGGGACTCGCAGTGCGTGGTATCGGGCTCCAGCACTTCGTTTATGACAGGGCTAGCTTGTGGTCCTGGGATCCAAGCCACCCACATAGTCCCCAAATCACACTGGCTCGCTTATCCTCTCGCCCAAGACGACTACGCCAATAATGATTACCTACTGACCGTGCGCACTTCGAAACCTGCAGACTCGGAGGCAACTAGCGCTGATGCCGATGCCGCCAAGACTATCCTCAAGCGGCGTTACACAGCAACATGGTCACTTTCCAACGGCATTTCACTGCGTAGCGATATCCGTGCGGTTCACGACGCACGGCTCCTCGCCATTCATCCCAAAACTCACGAGGTACGCCTATTTGCACCCATCGAATGGTTACTACCGTACCACGGCGTTAAGGCAAAACTACCGCCCCTCGGAGGCCCCGACAAACGTGCACTCAAATTCCATTACGATCAGTGTGTCCTCGAGAACGTTTGTGCGAAGACCTTCGACTCCAATCCTCCTGGGATCGATGAACTTATGCGCCTTCCAGCTATCGGAGAGCTGAAGCGTGCTGGGCTTATGTTGAAGCCCGTAGCGGGACCAAGGGATTTGGTGCTTGGCCCTCAGCGCAACGAGGATGATGATGATGAGACATAGCTGGAGTGAGAGTCTGAAGCTTCTTCTCTTTTTTTGTGATGTTAGGTACTTACTTTGTAAGTGTTTAGAGTTTATTGTCAAACGATGGAATTATAGCAGTCGTTGCAATATCTGGGTAGAACCAAGGAGGACGCGCATGTCCATGCAGCCAAAAGCGTCAGAGAATAGGCGATGACTTGAACGATGACCACTGAAGGTGGAGAAGAACAGTATTTGGGGCTATTTCCTCATATTGATCTGTTGGAGTGTACAATATTGCTGTAGATATAGTTACTTAAATATCCGGACGGATGTTCGGATGGGTCAATTACCCCGCACGCTTCCGTGTCCACTGTCTACGATATGATCTAGGGTTATACCTGTTTACTATCAGAAATGATTTCATGCCATCAGGTGGTATTACTCCAGCTTGTCGTTACACTATTCGCGTTGCCTCATGCGCATATCTATTGAGGTAAACCGCGCCGCTGCTGTCAACATTGTACCTGTAGGGTTGAGCGTACCATGCTCATCCTTGAAAATTGCGTGGTACCGCTACTGTGGTATTCATAGTAAGCTAGTTGCATTTTCCTCAACGTTACAATTTTTAAATGCAATAGTCTAATCTTAATATCATGCTATCCGGTATGACATCATCTAAATGCAGAGCCGCATCCAGACACCCGGTTCTCAAACTGGAGAATGCCTGTGTTCGGCAGATAAGCGAGGAACGAATTGCAGCAGCCGATCATCATGGCTGACAGGGATCCAGGGTTCATGCATTGGAGAGACTGTAAACCCTGTCGATTATTTTTCCCCCTCACAAACGCACCTCCCGGAAACAATTCGCGTACTGTAGGCGTACCGAGCTCTGTAACAGCCTTCGGTGTAGTGGGGCATCAAATTTGCCGTAGTTCTGGTTCGCTTAGCTGTTCGATGCTGGCCATCGGCTGCTGCCTTCGCCGTTATGCCCAGACACCACCATTTACGGATCTCGGTTGGTCGATGTGGGCATTCACATGTCTACTTCCCATACGCCTGTCACATTATGGGACTGTTACAAATCGTTCCCTACAAGCTAGCGGTGATAATTGCGACCATTGCCAACACATTTATGATTTGGGTTTATGGCTCACCTACGGCAAACGGAGCCTCTCGTTGGCACAACATAAACGATATGATCGGTGGCTCTAAACCTCATTCCCAATTTGTATAAACAGTAGAAGTGTGAATGTAAGCTTCGCCTCCAATCAGCGCCGACCGGGTTTCTGTTTGCCTCAACAGTCAGCCATTTCTCGGCTATCGTACAGCTTCCTTATATCAAGTTATATGGCTAACGCAGAATCTATGCCTGCCCGCCTAATTGAGCTTATGAAGTACTAGATAGTCTAATGTAATTGAAAACACGCGAACTACCTCCTGAGGATACATTACTCCCCCCACCTACGTACTTGGTGTACACGTTAGAAGAACTATCCAATCACCGAAAATTTAACTTATCAAGACAAGAGGTCAAATAGCAAAGTACATCGCTCTAAGCCACCGATAGGGAGCCACACATCGTTTGTTACGATCGAGTCAACTTGTAGCTAAAATCATAGGTGTCGCCATCAACGACATCCTGGTGATTTTCAAAGACACCATCTAAAGGACATTTTGGGCAGCCGATATCTCTGGATCAACAGCCTGTGTATTAGTTGAGGCGATAATGCTCTTAACCCATTCCTTTAGGTGCCGTTCGACAGTTAGATACGTTAGGTACTGCGCTGAAGAGAACTTGACCATATCCGAATGATTTTCTCGCACGGGAATTAGCTTCTCGTTAGGTATACAGTTAGGGGGAAAATAGGTTGACGATGTCTAATACTTTGCCAGTTTGACGATTTTTGATACGTTGCTAAAAACTAGAAAAAATTAATCTTATTCACCAAACTAAACATAGAAACTGCCCTACTCATTCAAATTAAGCATCAGCACTGTTTCATAAAGGCTGACAATTTTCGGATTATCATTCTTCCAGATCTGACTGAGAGCTTCATTTTGATTTTCAAGGAATTCCGAGCCTTCACTTAACTGGCTGAATAAGTTATGTCTAGACGTCTCATTGTCTACCGTCTTTTCAAAAGCATAGATCCGCATGCCCTGGTGGGGAGTCCCAAAGAAGATTATGGGATGCGTTGCTTCTATGATGTGCTCTTAAGATCGATTGTGCTTGGACTCATTCAATGTCTAAGAGTACTTCGTGAGTACGTGATTAGTTTTCCAATGTAGGAGAACCTACTTGCAAGATTAGGATACCACCGAGACAGTGTCCAATGAATATGATTGGTCGGATTTTCTGTATAACACGCCGTCAAGACGTGCAATATAATGATTTGATGCCTATAGACTCACATTAGTTCCGTTCCGGGCATTCTCGATATCTTGAATAAAAAATCGTTGATAATCCAGTAGCCTGTTTTGTGTGGCACCCTGCCCAATAAAATTACTGACGTAACCATAAGACATGGTCCGGATGTTTTTAATATCGAGAGGTAGGAAGTCCTTCAGCCACATTCGGAGGGTCTGATGGTTCCTCAACAATTCAAACGCATGTCCAGCAAGGCCAGTCACCGCAATCACACTGTAATAACCCTGATATCAGCATCTGCCGTAACTTTAGCCAGCGCAAGCAAGACTGGCTCAGCAATTACTTCACCGTCGGGAACGTGTAACGGTGTCCGATTATAAAAATCACTAGCAATCGTGAGATAAAAACCGCCGGGCGAACCTGGGACTAGCAGATGCATGGGAAGTTGCAAGCATTCGGTGCAAGCGTCTAGGTTGAGTAATGCTGCTTAAGTGTCGTTGCAACATGCTGGGTAGAGCGACAGTTGGTCCTCCTTGCACGCGAGAGATAGATCACTGTCTCGAAGAGCATGAAAAAGACGATTCACATCCCACCTTGGTGGAATACCAGATATTCGACAACACATTGACCGCAGAGTTAGTAGCCGAGGGGGGTACATCGCGGGATTGAGTCTTCCAACGCTGCTTGTACAAAAAATGCATCATCAAAATTTCAGCATCCCTCCCGCTGTGGCACGAATAATCTTTGCTAGATTTGTGGAATCTTTTGGTGATGAAGTCGGCGCAGCTGGTGTGCGCTCGAATAAGTCGCGTACTTTGTAGAAGACCAGCCACCACTTGGTTCTTTGTTCGTTGCATTCTCGGAAGAACTGTAAATCATACAACAGTCAGCAGCAGAACTGGCAGATTGCCAAAAGTATGAGCCCTCAAACCTTCCGCCTATTATGTTATATATTTCTTTTGGCAGAGTAAATGGTTTGCTCTCTGGGTCATAACTATTGGTCTAGGAGAGCGTGACAAGGTCAAAGATATAAAACAGGGCAGTGTATGTGTCTCCATTATCCCTTCCCGTGCTAAACATGTGTCTGTCGAGTGTGTAGCACGTGTGAGAGAATTGTATGGGTGTTCTGTTGGCTTGAATAGTACTTAGCAACCATTAGAAAAAGTCCAAGTGAGCATCACTAATACCATTTGTAATGTCGATCCAAGTAAACGAAGGTATACTCAGGGTCCAGATGTCTTCGAATGTCTCATCCGTAAGCGCCACCTTGAACGTAGATATTGTAGCTTGTATTATCTGAAATCATTTTCATCACTGAGCACCCGCCGTACCGAGGCCTCGGGGGCCCGCTAATGCCCTGGGCGAATTGAATGCCTAGGGACTGGATAGCAATATCGTATATGTAGATCTGACTCATATTACCCTGTGCCCCGGGCTGTCAGTGGACATTATTTTGTCGATAAAAAAGAGGCAACCAACTTACCACGGTAGATATAGGACTATTTCCCCCAAAGAATACTAGGATACCTTCCTTGCCTACTGGTATGTACTCTAAAAAGGCTTCCGTGAGTGAATTCAAATTCAAAGTTTGATTCTGGAAGTCCCAGTTGGACAGATTACAGGACAATAGCCCGTCCACCTGTGTCCCATCAACTTCTCCACCAAGATATTATCCAATACCTTGGTTTGAATCAATTATTGCTGTTCCTCCTGCAATATTCCAGATGTTCGGTGTTTCTTTTGTCCAATCCGTTGTTTCAACATCGTATAACCAAAAACTCATATACTCAACTCCTCCAAAGAGGTCGGGAAGTTTCCGCCCAAATGAAGTAGCGGTATGGAGCGGGCTCAGGGCTTGGGGCTCAGGAGCGGCATTGGCGGTAACGGGGTTATACCTTTCTTTCTTTCTTTCTTTCTTTCTGTCTTTCTCTTATCTTTCATTTGTCAGCGGGGACGAAGGGTAGCGGGAGGGGAGCTCCGCCATCTAGCCGGCTCGCCCGGAGGCGGAGGGGGTTATCAGGGTCCTGTCATACTCTAATTAGAGTGAATACAGTATGATTAAACAACAACAACTCCTCCAAAGACCAGAAATTTCGTATCAGATTTTCCGCGAGAGAATGAAACTCCTCTTGATCAGGGTTCGCAACCGTCCGTCTCGTCCGGGCAGAGCCATGCCCGATCCCGGACTGCGATTTTCCGGACTGAGGATTTACGCCCGTTTTAGCCCTAGGGCTTCAAGGTTCAACAACCCTACAGGGCCTAACAGCCTTGTAAAAACCAAGCTTCAATCTGGATAGCCTTAGGGCGATGGAAAAAACAAGCCACCTATATTCATCCATCAATGCAAAGTGGAACAATAGTGTGGGAAATGCTGACCGGATTGGAAGATGCTGAACTATCTCCCGCTAGCTAGTCGGAATTTTTGTTAGCTGGCTGGAATTACTTTTTGTCGGCCGCAATCATTTACACCGCAGCACTAGTAACATCCGCCAGGGCCCTTCAGTCACCATAAAAAGGCCCTAGGGATTCTAGTCTCAGCTCGGAAGGCCCAAGGCCAAACACAAGATACACTTGCCTTGCACGGCGGTGCTGGGCTTCAAAAGACGCTAGTGTGGACGGATGGTTGCGAACCCTGCTTTCGACAGGTGAGGTACAGCCAATGGTTTTAGGTGTGCATGTACTTCATAATCCGACTCTTGCTTTCCACTCCATACTCTTGTCTAAGTCAGAAAATTCCGCTTGTACCTATTCAATACCAGCTCAACACACTCTACCTGATCAAGGACTTCTCCATCTGCATCTCGCAAAGTGTCAGGTTATGGTTATGGACATGAGTTGTATGGTCGAGGTGGTTCGGGATATCTGCAGGAGGGATTTGGAGTTTAAAGAATATGCGTCGTGGCTGGGTGGGACGAAAGACAACGTGGATTGTTTGTGCTCTCAGCTCGCAGTATCGGAGGATTTTGACAACAATAGAGAAGAAAGAAGAAGCTGAATTGTCTGTCGATACAAAGAGAGAAAACGGTAGGCTAATATACAAAGAAAAGACCATACTCGGCTTCGCCGAGTATCACAACCGGAGCCCAATGCCGAGCTCACTCCCGAGGCTAGGCATCTTCCTCGGCATGGGGGCTGTAAGCCACCAGGCCAAACTCCTAGCCAACAGAGGAGGAGGATAATATAGATTCAGGTTACAAATACAATTCAGACTACGTGGCGGTCAGTGATAAGTCACGCTGCGCCGTGATGGGCTCCCCGGTTTACAATAGGAAAGCTGCTTGCCAATATAGGAGGGGTCATTGTTGCGAGACGGTGACTATGAGCTGTACATTTCGGAATCCGAATAGAATGAATAGAAGTTGTTGAGGATAAAGAGTACATCTCCGAGCAGGCGGTGCGTCAACTCGATCGCGAGTAAGGGGAAGTCCTGGTATGGTAAGAAGTCAGAACTACCTACCATTTATTCTAAGTCATTTCACATGGCAATACGCTAGCGGATTGTGTTCGAAGTGATATAGTATGGATGACAAGTCTTATAAAACTATCGGTGGTTAATGGCAATATTTTGATTCCCAGACTCGAGAGACTTCCGAACACAACATAAATACAACAGAAGTTTCCTGTAATATGAAACACGGCCCTGCATACAATGTCGGAACAAGTTTTGAATACCACCGTCCCCAACCGCTCAATCATCCAATATCACTCGAGTGACAGGAAACACTGTTTGTTGTTATAGTACTTAGGGGAGAACCGTGTGTGTAGGTTGAGGCCATGGACAGCGATAATGCTATTCTGATAGCGTATCGCGCTATAGTTTGGCATTCCGGCATAATACTCAACGTCGTCATCATTGTGGCTGGAAAGCATTGTAAGGCCCAGAAAATCGTTGTCGATTAGAACCTCCTCACCACGTATGGATACAGGGCCCTTGAGATATTTTTTTGCAGCTTTGACATGTTCAAATGTGACCGTTAAAGTCATCGATGTTTTTCTTGTTTTTGTTCTGGCCAGGGATATGCGGTCTGTGGCATCGCTGAAAATCCGACATAGCTCGACTGGAGTTACACTTTCTGGAACTGAGCGAACTCGTAGAGTAGACATACTTGGTAAATGCTGACCTAGTTACAACACTAACAAACGCTTTCAATTTGGGGAGGGTGGGCGTTGTTCGAGTGTCTGCAGTGGATTCGCGTAAACAAAGTTCCTTTATTAGATGTTCCGCTGCCTAGAGGGGTGAGAGTTTAAAATCATTGGTTTTCACTTGAGGGAATTGACTAGCTTCGATCCTAAAGTACTTTCTTTTGGAAGATACAATGTGAAGAACCGCATCACACGAGACAATAAGGCAATAAAGCAAATATCTTCATGCATGCTGCTGGACTAGTCATTTCTATCCACGCTCGTACCTGCTGTGCTACCCATCGTCAACCTTTTATTCTTTGGCGTGCAGGTAGCGAGAAAAACGAAACCACTTGAATTCTCAATAACGCAAAACAGATGAAAAGTGTGGGCAACCCGGATTAGAACTGCGTGAGAGATACAGAGTAGTTCATACGTTGCCATAATATCCCCCTTCTACTTAGATATATATGAATACGAGGAATTTACTGCTCTTTTAGGTTTCCTAACCTCCTCCGCATCCTCCTCTTCTCCATATGTCGTGTAGACGCCCAGATAAATTATCGAATTTATCTCTGGATAAAGTGCTACAGTAACTTCCAGATATTCACTGGATCCTTACAGTCACCTAGATTGGGTTCTATGGATTTCTCACTCGACCCGGGACGCCCCAGAGACTATCTAATGTGCCATGCCCTAGACGGCGTTTCCGGGACTCGAAGACACCAAGAGGCCCCCAGGCCGTTGAGAACCGTTTTGGAGGGTTAGAGGTACTTCACCCGCACTTCAAGTGAACACGTATTGTGGCGCATGCATGGCTCATGCTTCTGAAAAATTTTCACTGTACCCAAATAGAACATAGCCAAGTATGCATGCTGGTCACACGGATGGTGGTTATATTTGCATGGGGTGGTCTGCCTCATTCAAGGCTGCCACATTCCAGAGGCTCGAGGGCACAATCTGTTAACTTTCAATATCACACCATGCTTACTTCGTTCGGAGATAGTGGGATCATTACTCTATCCCAGTTTGGTTTTTTGCGCAAGGCATGAGAAGCAGTACAAGATTTGCTCAAGGATTGGAATCTGATGCGATATTAATATGTAGGGCTTGCGATGCCAAGTGATGACACAAAGCTAGTTTTCCTCAGTTTGGGGACCAGTTGCTGTGCGGCACAGCACCTTCTGCGATAATATATATAGGTGTGGTACTTCACACAGAAACACCAGTATGCACTTCTCAGGGGTACCGCCCACAGTATTGCTCTCATTCATTAACAAAGGGCTTCGCCCGAATGTCGAATAGCATATGGAATAAATAAATTCCCGGTGCAACATTTATCCAACTAGGTAAAAACCATAGCAAATAATCTAAGCAGGTGGAACAATACTGCCATCAGCCTTGCAATCGATCCTTCTGGAAAACGAGAATTTTTCAACGTTTTATATCCGCAAGGTAGGTTACTACTCCAAACCCCACACATAAGCAGAAGTTCCATGCTAAGCAATTAGTTTAGCTGCGGTCGCGAAACATCGATTGTATCTCAACGGTGGGCTATATAAATTGAAAAACGAGACCAGTGGTAAAGACATGAAAGGTATGCGATTGTATTACATACCCCTCATAATGTGGAGCTGAGTGGGCGATTGGCCTCGCCCACGGCATCGCAACCGAGATTCACTGGGTCCCGGGACACTCCGGCATCCCCGGAAACGAAGAAGCAGACCGCCAGGCGAACCTGGCCCGAGACGCAAGCAGAAGCACGGTAATAGAGCGGCCATACACCTCGGCCTCGAATAGAGCTAGACGAATCTCCGAGGGAAGGTCAGCAGCCAAGGCAAAGTGGGAGGCCGACAAGTGCAGCAAGCACTTCAGCTACAGACTCAAGGGCAAGACGGGGACCAAGAGACCTGTTCCGATGACAAGCGTGAAGTCGCTGGCTACCAGGTTCTACCGACTAAAGTGCGGGCATGCACCCACTGGAGTCTACCTAAAATGGTTCGGCCACCGAGAGGAAGATAAATGCTGGTGGTGTGAAGGGACAGTGGCCCAGACGCGGGAGCACCTCTTCCGCCATTGCAGCCGGTGGAGAGACCAGCAGAAAGCACTCTGGAAGGCGGTGGGAAAGGTGACGGGCTGGAAAGCGGGCAGATGCCGACACATGCAGGTCTCTGAGCTGTTTTCCATGGAAGAGTGCGATCAAGCGGTGGTGGACTTCCTGGCGGCTACTGAAGTCGGGAAGTTCCCGCCCAAATGAATGGAGGTATGGAGCGGGTGCAGAGGCTGACTCAGGTGCGGGGAGCGGCGGCAGTGGGCCTATATCTGTTCTTTTCTTTTCTTTTCTTTTCTGTTCTGGTCTATCTTTTAGCTTTCATTTGTCAGCGGGGATGAAGGGTAGCGGGGGGAGCTCCGCCATCTAGCCGGCTCGCCCGGAGGCGGAGGGGGTATTAGGTCCTGTCATACTCTAGTAAGAGTGAATACAGTATGAATAAACAACAACAACGTGGAGCTGCGCTGAGTGAAGAACTGCCCCCGCAGAGAATTTGCTTATATGGCTTGACCTTGACGCTCATTTGGACTAGTCCAATTATCAGGCTTTTTCACTTTAAAATCATCGCATGTTCCATACCAAATGAAACTCCTTTCATTTTCTCGTGGCATGTCAGATACAGAATTTCTCGTCTTCGGAGGGGAAGTTGACGCCAGCTTCTGGCTATACAATACCGAAACAATGGATTGGACGAGGCAAACGCCAGGCGTCTCAACTATTACCGGAGGGGCCAAATGTTGACCCAATTGAAGGTGTTGGATATTATCTGAGCGGCCGAGTTAATGGTACGGCGGTGGATGGCCTATTGTCTTGCAATCTTTCGAAATGGAACTTCAAAAATAAAACTATACCCTGGCACTCTGCTGCAGGAGCATTTCTAGAGTACATTCCTGTAGGCAAGAAAGGTGTTCTGGTGTTCTTTGGAGGAAACAGTTCAACCTCGACCTTAGTTGGTGCATTTTCTTCATTTACCCTCGATAACAAATTCATCTTTCTCTGAAGTTAAGATGTTAGATCCGCAGCTCACATCCTGTGGCGCAGGGTGATATGGGTGAGATCTATATCTACGATATTTCAGACCGATCTTGGAGTAGCGTGTCAGCGAAGGGAGTGAATGGGACCCCAAAATCAAGGCGAGACGGGTGCTCGGTGATGAAAACAGCTCCGGACAATACAAGCTACAACATCCATATACAAGGAGGTATTGCCAATAATGATGGTAGCATACTGGGTGACATCTGGATTTTTACTATACCTTCGTTTGTATGGATCAATATAACGACCGGTATTAACCGCTGCCCATCTAATTAGCATGGTTAGGGTTGCTAAATTACGATGAAGAGGATAGAACTCTACCGCAATTTGCGCAAACATGCCACACATTCGGGAGACACATGTTTACCACTGGGGGTGATAATGGAGGCTACTACGCCACTTTTTTATATCTTTGACCTTGTCGCCCAATACGTACAACTCTCATAGCGATATGTACACATTGCCAGAAGAAATATATAGTATAATTGGCGGAAGGCGAGGACTCCCTGGTTCGGATATTCACTGGAGACTTCTGTGCTGACAGTGGCGATTTACAGTTCCTCGGGAGGTGCAACTAAAAAAGAACCAAGCGGTGGTTGGTTGTCACACGAACTGGCGGACATATTATCGTCAACTCCACTAGGGCCTCAAGGTGTATCGACCCCATCGGCAAACTCTCACATAGCTGTGAGTACCATTATTGGCTCCACAGTGGGAGTGTTCGTGGGAATTGTGGTCTTGGGTTTATTATGCAGGTAGTTATACTATTTCAGAAATCACCACCAGTTTCTAGATTATTTCGGTAGCAGAAAAAGCGCACCTTGCCCTACTACTTGTTAGAATAGCGAAAGACTAGCGCTCTTAGAATGGGTAAATAGTTCTCTATTTACAATATTTAATGAGCATGCTATGTGAAAGTATAAAGATATTAGGGATATATCAAGTTTAATAACATAATAAACGAGGCACTGCTGGGAATGGAGTCTCGCAAGATCATATGGTGTTAGTGTTAATTGTTGGCATGAGATTTGGCCTGGTGGCTTCGGTGGCGTTCGGGGGCTTACAGCCCCCATCGGCCTAATGCTGCGGGTATGAGGCCGGTGGCTTGTAGCCCCCATGGGCCTCGCCTGCCGAGGAGGAGGCCTAGCCCCGGCACTGGTACTCGACTTTGGGCTCCGGCTGTGATACTCGGCTTCGCTGAGTATTGTCTTTTCTCTGTATATAAGCCTGCCATTGTTTCTCTTTTTAGATCGATAGACAATTGAGCTTCGTTCTTTCTTTCTCTTTTGCTCTCAACATTAATTCAATATTTGAACTCAGCATCATAGCGTGGGGTAGAGAAAGGAAACTTCTATTAGCACTTCAAATCTAATAAACACTAGGTAATGTTAAACGTTAGCAGAAGTGTTAGATGGTAGATGAGAACAATCACTAAGTGGAAGTGTGTAATTATATTAATTAGAGTAGATCGATCATTTTGTTCACATGATGTCGAAAATGGCTTTAAGGCATCACAAATCAGGCTCCCTTGTACATAAAAGAATTACAGATATGTGGTTTCATTGTCAGGCAAGCCAGACATTACGTATTGTTTCAGACGAGGGACCAGTGTTCCGAACGGGCCCGGCCGGCAGCCGGGCTTTGACGGACTTTTCAGAGGGCCGGGCCGGTCCGGCTTGTTCAGAGAAGCCTGCATGACGGAGATCAATAATAGTTTCTAATGGGTAGGAGATAGGCACGTACTATTGACAGCCAAGTATATAACAGAAGCTCAATGCCGTCTGAAAATAATCCAAACTCGATCATTCAGCAACTCTTTCATTCAGTACAATCATACCCACGCATTATCCTCTTCTCGATTTACTCTCTATCCTGATGACATCCAGACTTCCACTACTGTGACCGACTTTTCGAGTTTTCAGACCTTCTGATGGCTTCATGAATACCTTGTATTCCGAAAGTCAGGACAGCATATTAAGCTCTACACCCACCGATCATTCAACACCCACTACTGGAAGCAACCCTGTGAAGGGGAGTTCCAGTGAAACCAATCAGAGAATTTGTTATTTGATGCATACATCCTTCTTCTCCATGTTATTTCATCATTTTTTATTGTTCAGCAGTAGTTAGTAATGAAGCCATGACTCCGATACGTAGTTTGTAGTTTATAAGCCATTCTCCTAAGTTTTCAATATTTGGTGCGAATACTCGGCACATCACTTGGCCTGTAGGTGCCCCAGGCTGTTGAAATATGGAAGGGGAGAACCGTGTGAATAGACTTAAGGTACAGAGACTAGAGAGCAGGAGAAAGACTCGAGATATATACAAGGTAGTTGGGTGCCTTATGCCCTACCGGCTGTTGCCTTGACATCAGCTCAGCTGAAGCTCAGCTCGGTCAGGTTCATGCAACACAGGCTGTTACGATAGTACGTAAGGGAGAACCGTGTGCATTGACTATGGTACAGAGAGAAGAGAAAAGGAGAAAGACTCGAGATATATACAGGAGGCATCAGCCCTGCAGCAGTCACCGTGTATCAGATCTGTAACATATCTCCGGTACGAGTACACCTATAACACAGGCCCCTGCAGGCTTTACAAAAAAGCCCCCGCTAAGGGAGCCCGGCCTTGGAGAGGCAAAGCCCGGCCGGCCCGGCCCGTTCGGAACACTGCGAGAGACCTTTTTGTTACTAGAGATGTTGCATGTGTACCTGCATCGTGAGCCTCAGCTCCGTTTGATGGCTCGTATGAAGATGGAGGCTTGTATGAGGATATGAATGGCTGGTATCGAGATTAGGGAGAGCGTCTCAAGATAGTGCAAATGCGTATGCAAACGGATATAGGAGCTTATACGGGCCTTATGCCCTCGAGAGAGATCAGTCAGTCAAACAAGTCAGTCAAGAAGTCACCGAACCATCCAAAGTATCAAGAGTGTTGAAATATGGGGAGAACCGTGTGCGTGTATAGACTTAGATACAAGGAGAAGAGAAAAGGAGAAAGACGCGAGTTATATGAGAGAGAAGCGTACCATCAGCCTCGCTAGTGGTCAGCTCGAGTCAGCTCTATATATACATACTAGCATCGGTGGCGGCTTTGCCGCCCCCAGGATTCGAAACGTTGAGCATGGTGGACTTGTTACGATATCAGGCAGATCACCTAGACTTCTGCTGTGTATCCGCCACTGTGTATCTTGATTTGGTACTGCTGTGTATCTGCCGCTGTGTATCTGCCGCTGTGTATCCGCCGCTGTGTATCCGCCGTTGTGTATCTGCCACTGTGTCTGCTGTATTGTTGAGAGTGATGGAGTACAAAGAGAGATTGAATTATCTATCGTACAAAAGTGATTGTCTACCGAACTATCTAATGGTAGAATCCATGCCTTTATATGCTTAAGAAATTTGAAGTTCACTGGAGATGGTAGAGTGGCACTGGCAGTGGCGAATGGCGGGTGGCGAACACACCTCCGACAACACACCACACCACCTTCTAGTTTTGCCAAGACCGATTTTATCCAATCAAGTTTGACATCGCGAGAAAATTTTTGCTTCGGTTTTCAACTGAACGACCTTCAGTCACTTAGAAGCTAAGCACGATGAGTCTCTTTGGAGCAAAAAAGACCTCTACCTTTGGAAGGGCATTGGAAAGGGCTAAAAAAGCGGGGAGGGAGAAATCCAGTGAGGATGGTATCTCTATCGACGAAAGTGCTTCGAGTGGAATCGGAGCACAGATGACTATCGCCAGTGAGCTACAGAAAGACCCGGACGGAACAGCAACTACCTCGGAGATAGCTCGAGAGGAGTTATACGATCAGGAGGGCGAAGTTCAACAAGCGGCGGTTACTTTGCCTAGAGAAGTTTTCAATCAAGGAGTAAGGATCAATAATGCCGAAGTAAGAGCAGCAGGACATCCGAGCCAGATGATGGAGCCGGTTTTTGGAACGGCACCATGCGATGCTTATGGAAATGGGAGGTCACAACAACACGACGTCCATACCATTTCGAGCGATGATTCTACTTTGTCGTCGCCCCCAGTTACAAGTTGCGGAGGAAGCAATATTTCGTTTCCATCGCAGACACCAGGGGAGGTTTTACCCCCCACAACGACGAGTTACGGAGGAAGCATTGTTGCTATGCCTCCCAGTGCATTACCTTTGGATCCTTTTTCGACTCCTAGGGCGGACGCTGGAATTATCGCTCAAATGTAGATTCAGTCGGAGGAAGATATCAGCCAGCATGCCGAAAAGGAGTAGGGAATGGAGGAGACCCGGAAAGTCCACACACCCATTCAGAGAAAATTCGAAATTAGCGATGACAGCAAGGTCAGCGATGAGGCGCTGACAGAGGTGGAGTGGAGGGAAGAGGAACCTTACATGACGCCAATGAAGAAGGGAAAAAAGCGCAATAAGAGGAAGGGAGTTAAGAGGCCGGAAACGCCCAAATGACCAATTCCAAATATGCCGCAGACGCCAAGCAGGAGAAAGCTTGAGGATGATTGGGCCAAGCCTGCAGAAAATTTGGCGAATACGAGTGAGCCAGTTAATCTGGAGGTCTTTATTGGTGAGTATCTTCGGAACACTAATGGGCTGACGGATTTTATGGTTGGAAGGGAAGATTATGATGTGAAGTATACGAAGTGGTGTGGCGAGCATGCGGAACACATCACAGCAAGGCAAAATTTTACTGACGCGGCAGTGATGAGTACGCGGAAAATCAGTAACAATATTAAGGAGCAGATGGAGCTGAGTCGGGAGTACGATGAGGCTAGAGTGGAAAAGCTTGATGAGAGATTGAGTAAAATTGAGAAAAAATTGGCCAAGATCGCACTGGTGAATATGGCCAAGACGATTGAAAATGCGAATGAGTGATTGCATGGGAAAAATGGTACATCAATTAACCGAGAAGGTGGTTAAGAGATTTGAGGATATGGCTGAAGAAAGCCGAAAGAAGGATGAAATCTGAAGGGGGAAACAGGTAGAAGCCACCCCTGAGGAGGAAGATATGAGTGATATTGAGTTTGAGCCGGGAGCGGTCTTTTCGGAGGAAGAAAATAGGAAGGTGGAAAGGGCGATCCGGGCTGAGATGCAGGTGGATGAGCAGGTGCTGGAGCAATCGAAGCATGCACCGGTGATAGCGCCTGGAAGAGTAACAGGAGAGTTTCCGCGTCTGGATAGGGAAGGACAGGTGACGATGCTGAAAAAGAAGCCAGTGGTGCCAGTGGTGCCACAACAAAAGAAGAAGGAGGCGAAAAAACCGGAGGAAAAGGAGATACCAAAGGGACCAAAGGCTGGGACTAAGAAGCCGGAGGTTAAGAAGCTGACCGAAAAGAAGCCGGAAGGAAAGAAACCGGAAGAAACGAAGCCAGAAGGAAAGAAACTGCAAGAAAAGAAGCCAGAAGGAAAGAAACCAGAAGAAAAGAAAAAGGAGACATGGGTGTAGCAAGCAGCAGCACCAGCACCACCGAAGAAACAGCCTGAATGACAACAACAACAGCAAAGTCAAGGGCAAATTAAAAAGAAGGGGGATGGTTTTACTGAGGTAAAGAGAAGCCAACAGAAGAAGGATGAGCTGAGACTGGTCCCCCCAGGACAGAATTCGATGGAGAAAAGGAGAGTTACGTTTAAGAGAGATAATGGACTTCCTCTTTCTCAGAAAAAAGATTTCGATATTTCGTCGGAAGTGAATAGGGCACTTTGTGAGGCCAAGCTTCCACATTTTGTGCGCATCCAAGGGGTTACGAAGAACACCCGAGGATGTTTATCAATGATTACGACCCCTGGAGCATCTGCCGAGATGTCGATTAGGTACAGGGAAATTGTGATTAAGGCGGCAAGAAAGGTGGACGCAGGAATTGTGGACATCGAAACAAATGAACTCTGGGAAAGAGTGAAATTGCATGCCATCAATTTTGATAGGTATTTGGGGAAGAAGACAGGGAGAGGACTTGAAGAATTGAGGCAAGAATTGCATGCTGGGAACGAGGGGGTGGTGTTGCCCCTCGCTATCAGTTGGATTGGAGGACCAAAGGATGTACAGAAAAAGAAGATGGAGGGGAAAAAAGCATCCTCGGTGGTATTTGCGGTCAAGGGGAGTAAAATGGCCAAGAAAGTTTTAAAGGGAGGATTGAGGGTGGCAGGAGTGAAGTATAATGTGGAGAGGTTCATGACTGCCAGACAGGATTCCTTTTGCGGAGTATGCAGCAAATGGGGACATGTTGAGGCGAAGTGTGGGTCTTTGAAAATGCCGGCTTGCATGTTGTATGCGGGAAGACATTTGACTAAGGATCATAAGTGCAGCGTGGTAGGTTGCAAGGCGAATGCAGGTCAAAACTGCACCCATAATGTCGACAAGTGTGTTAACTGCAAGGGGAACCATATCGCAAAGGCCAATGTTTGTGTGAAGAAACACGAGGCAATTAAGATGGTGAGAGAGGAGCGACGGACCTGGAAGGAGAGAGAAGGAGAACGTCGGAATGTGACTACGGATCAACAGAAGAAGCCGGATCATGTTGAGAATGTGGGACCCTCCATAGCAGAAGCCAAGAAGAAAGCTCAGGATGATGGGCAAACAGAAAAAGAGCCGGAAGTACAAGTTGTTTCGACACAAGAGACAACCGAGCAAAGCTCTAGCCCAGGGATCCCAGAAACCCCTATGATGCAATGGTGAAGTGCATAATGCACAATTGTGGGAGGGGGTATGATGCGACAATGATGGTATTGGAAAAGGGAAATGTTTGGGGGGCAAATATTGTGAAGATGCAAGAACAAGTGGTGGAGAAAGAGGGATACAACATTAGTCACCCAGGATATGGGCTGGTTAGAGGAGGAAGAACAATGACAGCGATATGAAGAGATACACACCTGGAGTTTTCTGAAGTGGATATGGGGGGAGATGGAGACGTACAGGTGTTTGATATTAAATATCCCTTGGGGAGAGAAATGAGATTGGTGAATGTGTACGATCAGTTGAGGCAGGTGGAGGGGGTGAGAAGCGAAGGCAGACCGGCGCAGACAGCAAGATGGAGTGAGATTATGGGGCAGAACAAGATGCTCTTGGGAGGAGATTGGAATTCTCACAGTGATAGATGGGACCCAGAGTGCCCACCAAAAAGAGATGAAGTCTTTGTTAGAAATCTTATGGATGAGTATGAATTGACGGACGTTACCGAGGAGGAAGCAACGCATATGAGTACGAGAAACGGAGAGATTTCGAGATCGCAAATAGATTTTTTCATAACGAAAGCCGGAATGGCCGGCAATTTGGAAATAGCTACAGACTTGGCAACTACTTCGGATCACGCGATTGTGTGTGCCCACCTAAGATGCAATGAGGGGGAAGGAGTCAAAGTATCAAGGAAGGTTACAGGATGGCATATCGATGGGCTCAAGTCGGATGAGGAAAAAGAAAATTATTAAAAAGCACAAAAATATTAGAAGGATGAGAGCTTAAAGAGATTTGTCTTGACCGAAGAGAGCAGTGAAGAAGAATTACAGAAGAAAGGTGAGTGGATACAGCGAAATTTTGTTAATCATCTTAATAGGTGCTGCAAAAAAGTTAAAGTTTGTGCGAGATCCAAAAGGTGGTGGAATAAGGAAATCGCAGAAAACAGAAAAATTTTGGGCTCGTTAAAGCGAGCAAGAAGAAGCGGGGAAGCGACACAGCAACAAGTTAAGAAGCAGCGAAGCAACATCCGAAGAATAATCCGACAATCAAAAATGAAGATGTGGTGAGACATTTTGTCTTTCGCCACGAAGGATCAGGTATGGCAGACCTTGAGGTATACGAAGCCGGAAGTCAGCAAACGACGAAAACTTTGAGGTCCAGGGATGGAGTAGTGGCGGAATCCTGGGAGGATAAGGGAGAATTGATTAAAGCAGAAGCATTTCTGAAACCGCTGAAGGGTGTGGAGAGAAAGGCCAAAGAAGTGGGAAGGGGAATGTGGAAAAAGATTACTGATGAGGATATCCGATTGGCTCTATTCGATCAGTCAGTAAAAAAGGCACCGGGTCCAGATAGACTGGGGTTTGAGGCGATGAGGTTGTTGTGGGAGTGGGATGCTCCGAGAATACCCGCAGTTGTTAAAACGTGTTTTAGGTTAGGAATACACCGACGAGTTTGGAAGGAAGCGAAGGGGGTGGTTATACTGAAGCCGAATAAACCAGATTACGGAATCGACAAGGGAGTATAGGGTGATTACGTTGTTAAATTGTTTGCGAAAAGTGGTCGAAAAGGTAGCAGCAAACGCGATAGCAGAGGAGTGTGAGCAGAGGCAGTTACTGCACGACGGACAGTTTGGTTGCAGAAAGAAAAAATCAGCAATAGATGTGGTGGAATGGTTGATGAAGAGAGTAGAAAAAGTGTGGGAGAGGGGGAATACTGTGGCAGTGCTGTTAATGGATGTTAAGGGAGCCTTTCCACATGTGGCGAAGGGGAACTTGATAAAGAGAATAGAAGAAATGGGGTTTGAAGCCAACCTGGTGAGATGGGTGGAAAGCTTTATGGAAGAAAGAAAAGTGATTATGTCGATGGACGGGAAGGAAGGAGACAGTATGGATGTGGAAATGGGAGTTCTGCAGGGGTCGCCAGTGTCGCCAGTACTTTTTGTCATATATCTTTCAGGGTTGTTCGGCAGAGTGGAAGAAAAAGAGAATGAGTGCGGAAGTGAGGGTATATCTTTTGTCGATGATGTGGCATGGGTGGTAGAAGGGGAAGATGTGGGGGAATGCACACAACGATTAGAGTGATGCGCTAAGGAAACACTGATTTGGGCGAAGGAAAACACCTGTCAGTTTGATATCGAAAAAACCGAAGTGATTTTGTTTACTCGAAAGAGAAGCAATAAGGAACCGAAGATGAAGGCCAAGATAAGGGTCGGGAGTCATGAGGTTCAGTATAATAAAGAAGCGACAAGGTGGTTGGGGGTATGGCTGGATAGTATGCTTACCCTGAATGATCATACGAAAAAGACTTTTGCGAAAGCAAGCAGGGCAGAGAATAGGGTGCGATTCTTGATGATGAAGAAAGGATTAAGCCCGGAAGGATGGCAACGAATTCAAATTGCCGCAGTACAGGCCGTTGCTTTATACGGAGCTGAGTTGTGGTGGAAAGGACAGAAAAATAGAGTGTAGGAGGTTCAACAAATATTGAATGAACAGGGCAGAAGGGTAACCGGATGCTTTAGGACGACACCTCAAGGAGCTCTAATGACTGATGCTGGACTTAGACCGGCAAATGCGATTCTGAATAACCATGTTAGGCATTATAGGATGAGACAGAAGATGATGCCCGATGCCACAGGCGGAGGGAAAATGTTAGAAATGGACGGAAATATGGTACAAAGGGTGGAGGGGATTGATGAGTTGATCCCGGAGGATTACCCCATTGAGAGAAGGAGATATGAGGGCACCACGTTACCGGAAATTACAAAGAGGCTGCAAGGCCAAGTGATAATTCAGGAAGAAGAACAAGAGTTAGAAGAGGCGAGAAAAGAAAGGGATGGCTTGGTTCTTTGGACTGATGGATCGAGAAAAAAGGATGAGTGGGTAGGGTGTGCAGTGGTATGGGAAGAAGAAGGACGGAATAAGAGGAGGGTACACCTAGGTCGAGAGAAGGAAGCGTTCGACGCAGAAATGTACGCGATTCCGGAAGCAGTGGAAATTGCGAATGAGATTTGCGGGAAGAAAGAAGTGAGGAGAGTGACGATTTTTACAGACTCCCAACCAACTTTGAAAAGAATACAGTCGGATGAACCAGGACCAGGACAAGTACTGGCCTTACGAACGATGAATTGGGAAAGCGAGTTGATCAATAACAACATCCAGGTAGAGTAGTGGTGGGTACCTGCTCATAAGGGTGTGGAAGGCAACGAAGAGGCAGACCTACAGGCAACAAAAGCGGCTTATAAGCATTGCGGAAGTTACACCGAAACGCAAAATCCATTAAAACATTTGAATGATGTTTCTTTCGCCCATATTAACCGAAGGTTGACTGAGGTGAAATGGGAGGAGAGTAAAAATGAAATACAAGAAATGGGGAAGAAATCGAAGCATAGTTACCGGTACGATTTGGTTAAGAGAGGGGATAACGAAGTAACGATGACATCTCGAAAATTGATTGCAGCTAGGTTTTATCTGCTTAAGACAGGACATGCTCTTATTGCAGTATACTTACGACAGATCGGAAAAAGAAGAGATACGAAATGCTGGTGGTGTGGGCATGAGTATCAGACAAGGGACCATTTGTTTAAGTGGTGTAAAAGATGGAAACAAGAACAGAAGCGGCTTTGGGTTGACGGGCAAGAGGGGGATGATGGGTATGAGGGCGTTGAGAAGGTGTTGAAAAAGCCGAAGATTAGTTTGCCTATGTCTCTTGTTTTTGCAGAAGAAAAATGTTTGCGAGCTCTGTTGGATTTTCTTTATTTGACAGATGTTGGCAGAATTAGTGGAGTGTTGGACGAGGCGGAGGACTCAGATCACATGGAGTCAAGTGATGGGGGGGTGTACAAATTGAAGTTGTTTTTTTTGGCGGTTTTTGTTGTTGATGGGGAAGAGGACTCGTGACTTTGCTTTTGTTTCTTTATGTTATGAAGGAAGAGGGGAGGAGATATGTACAGGATATGCCAGGGCCGCTAGCGGCCGAATGCAATATGATTACAAACAAACAAACAAATGGCGGGTGGCGAGTGAAAATTTGTGAATGAGTCTACACAGATGACTCAGTGCATTAGCAAGCACTCTCCAATCCTTTCTAGCAGCATTGATGGCGTTCTAAAAACTTGTAGGCCTTCGGGATAAATCCTGAGTCAACATGTGGATATCCGCCACTGTACCCGCCACTGTATCTGCCACTGCCACACGCGCCACGTGGCAAGTTCACCCGACCAATGAGAATGCTTCGAGCAGACAAACCAAGTGTATAACTATTAGACAACAAAGAGACGAACTGCGAACCGGGTGAGTGTTTATGATCCGTGCTTTGGGCGTTTGAAATCGGACAGCCGATATTGGGCTGTTTTGGGCCATTAATTGATTGGTGATGAGCTTAAGACCTATATAACCTCATTATCCAAACTTTCGGTGGTTCATATGGGATTATTGAATCAAGTCTCGAGAGGAGCAGTACAGTAGATGTTAAATGTTTAGAAAGTACCTTAATTGTGTATTATCTAAGAGGGCCACAAGGCCATATATATACGGTAGTCCAACTACGAATGCGTACGTACTCATCTATGTATAGAGACGGCTGAACACCATCAACCCGTATGAATGCCAACCCAGTGATCCGTACGAGAGCTGCGATCTTTTGATGCAACAGTACAGTTTATTGCTAGAGCTGTGATTTGACAGTCCTTGGCCATATACTGCTCTCGTTCTCAGAACTTTACGCTTTATCTCGAGGTGTAATCGGAGAGGTGCAGTAAGGTCAGGAGTTTCACATACAATTTGTTTGTTATGAAACAGGACGGTCGTTCGAGTGATAATTATTCAAGTATATGATCGAATGATTGATGAAGGTGGCTGCACAGGTATTCAAATATTATTTCGGCCATGTAGGGGCGCAACTTCACAGGCATTCCTAGTTGCGTTAGTGCTCTGTTCGGCAGTGGTCCGCGTCAGAGGATCCGAATATTGTCAACAAAATGCCCAGAGAGTTACCTACAGAGTACTTGCACCTGCTATATTAATCATCGATGAGAAGTCACAAGGACCCAGGCGTTGGTGCCATTGACTCGTCTTTACTACGATTGTCAAGGTGCGAATAAATTGTTGGATTTGAGAGCGCTTTTCGGCAGGTCTTTTATCATCCGGCATTACGCTACTGTCTACTTTTCCTGCGAGATTGCTGGGACACTGTGCAGTATAAAGGTACCTTTCATAATCAAAGACTGTAGGTTACTTAGTCGTTCTGCCATTCGGACCGCTTGTGGCGAGAACGCGCAGCAGTGCAGGAATGGAGTGATTGACAAGAATGTATTAGTGTCTCAAATGCAAGCTGCACGTACCAACATAAACCTATCGTATCACAAGCAGTACCAGTGGTTCCGCTGTCTCAAAATTAAGTTTCGGAAGCACCTCGGCTCGATAGCAATCGGTCGGTTCCAGGTGTGAACATCAGATTCTTTGCTTCGCAATCGCGGTATTGAGAGCGTATGACAACCTCTTACAAATACTTAGTGTGTCATTCCGGAGATAACCGACTGGGTTACCAAACTCGTGAGTTTGTATTGATCTGCACACTATTCGCGAGAAATTCAAGGCACAGCCAAGAATCCAGAAGACTCCACAACGAAACATATTCCGTGAATGCATATTGGACCATGAGATACCCCGTATCCCAACTTTTGGGTTGACTGCAGGGTGGGGTGCGGGGCTGGTGTCTGCATGTTATCATTGCGTTACGTAGCTGTGACAGTCAATGAGATTTGATATAGAGCTCGCTAATCTGTCAGTACTGGTACGTACCTACTTGTGAACCAGTTAAACATCTCAAACATGCATTACAAACTAACGTACGGGTGGCATGCGAAGAAATGAAGGCGGGACGTTAATCCATGCTCTGTCGCAAAGGGTTATGCACAGAACTAGATAAGTCAAATGACTTGATTCTCTGGCGATAGTAGCGACTGGACAATGGATTTTAGATTCCGAAATAGTCATTACGAGGCTATCGCTTCCCAAAACCGGATTGTCAGGATTAGTTAAACAGGTATAGTTTCGTGCCTATCTTTGCTTTCGCACAGGTGTTTGCCATTCTCGCTTTTATTGGTGGCATACCATTGATCAATGCAGCCCTCTCGGAATTTCGATTGGTCAGGCTTTCAAAGTAAGTGATACTGAGAACTGGGGCTGGATGGCATAAATGCGCCCTTCCGATAACCTCTTTGACACCTTGGACCGTGTTAGCGAGTCTCTATTGGCTGGACGGCAGGTGCTGCCTCACTTTGCTTCTGCAACCATCCGTCTAAAAACTTTCTTTTTACTCTCCACTTAGCTGTCTCATTTTTAGGATGTTACTGTATTTAAGTCAACAATAGGCCACTTTGAATTAAGTTAAGAAAACTGCTAGAGAATTTTATTCTTGATTTGCACTCAATTGGACACTCAAATTCAACTCAAGCATAATCAGACACGGTATCCGGTACTAAGTCGTGGGGTGTTTTTGGGGGTACAAGGAATATTTTTTCCTGAAACAAGCTTCGAGAGCTAGTTCATGATAGCTACCGAAATGTGTATCACAATAAAAGCGAATATTGTGGAGGATGCGACTGGTAATCTTAGCCAATGAAACCTGCCAGCATAGCTGTTGGTCCCAGATGTAGTTGGAGCTAATAATAATGCGCAGTTGGAATTGCGATAATGCGCAGCTCACCAGATCTGGTTAGGGCAAATGATGATGTGCATCACACCCGATTTCCGGCAGCCGCTCCAATCGGAATATAAAGACAAATATTATGCATTAATGACTTTAACTATATGTCTTGCAAACCACAAAATCAAAATCAAATCGCATCCTCAAATTGCCCACCAGAGGCCCAGACCGAGCGCCAGAGCTCCAAATATCATGCTCAGCGGCGCGTTCAAGCTGGTAGAGGCGCCGGTAGGAACCGGTGGAGGAGTTCCAGTAACGTTCGACGTGCCATTGGTGGTCGTGGGTGGGGGCTTCACAGACGTGAGTGTGTTATCGTTCAAAAACGGAAGTTGAAACTTACATTCTCGACAAAATGTGCAACTCCATTCTTAATCGGCACATCGCTCTTCACAATCCTATTCCCATTCGCAAAATATTGTCCACCCACCTTTGTAATCGTAATACTACCATATGTCTGCCCAGGCACAAAGTCTGGCAAATATCCAACAAAATCAAAAACCACCTGTCCCTCAATAGTGTCGTTCGAGCCCAATTCGCTCAGCGGTGCGAACACTGTAATCCGTGGAGTGTAATCCAGCCTCGTTTGCAAATTTTCCCTGATAATGGCAGAGAGGAAACTAGCTGCTCCACCCGCTACCAACGTGTCGGTGAGCAATGCGGGGAGAGTGAACCACCTACGATCGTCATGTTATTGGATACGTATAGAAGGATGGAGATACAAACGCATCAACAACGTAGATCACCCCCTCGTTGAACTTAATAGGATCTCCGGTGGCATTGACGACATTCCCCAGCCCTGTCATGATTTCCGTATCGGAGGAATTATCGCCGGGGGTCTGTGGCGACGCATAGTTTGTAACGAGATTTAGGTAATCGCCTCCAAGATTGACAAACGCCGGATCCTTTAGAAATGTTCGGTGTTTTCGGAAGTTACTGTCGGGAAGCTGCTGACGCTTCTTTATCTTCGGCGGCGGTGGTGGTGTATCATCAACCATTTCGCCCGCAGCATTGCCTTCGCCAGCAGCGTCTCGTCCCGCTAGGGTGGTAGTGTTTCGAGGTGCGGGCGGAGGATCTGCGGACACTGAGTTCGGCACCGCAAAGCAGATGATGTCAGTACGCCCAGTCAGTTTGGCGAGAGTCAACGGTGAGCGTGTCTCCAGGAATGTAGCATAGTTAGTGAGGCCGTTGCTACGGAGTACAGCTAGAAGTCCGCCAGGGCCGTTTTGGGTGTGGACCAATTGCAAAGTCGCGAAGATGGTCGCCGCAATTAAATGGATATAACCCTTCATTTCCAGAGGCAGGTATCTATATCCAGCGAGTGTGTGTGAGAGGAAACCAGGCTCGTTGCGCTGTGTAATGAGGGAGAAATTGGGTTATATATGTTCTGTATGGCACACAATCTGTGTCAGCTTGCAACCTGGAGCAGCCAAGACAGCAATCTGGGGACGAGTTGCAATTCGACAGCCCTTCTGAAGCCCTGGGATGGTTTTGGCTGGAGTGATTGTCAACAACCCCCCGCAATCAACTCCCACTATTATCTTTGTGATCAATAGGTCCTTGGACTGTTGACAGGATCCCGGGACACTGCTGAGACTTATGGAACTGGGTCGAGCAGAGTAATAATGGGACCATGATCATATATTAAGTATCATCTCACCCTAGCTCGTAGCAAATAACGTTCACACGATGTTAGGGGACATTTGCTAGGAAAGCGAACCAGATAAATCGTTTTGCATGTAGAACAGACCAGTGCAGTCGAGGGTGGGAGACGGTTCGCAAACACTCACCAGTTTGTGAGATGGGCGGTAAATGTTGGGAACGGCAGAAGCAGTTCGCGAACCGAAATGATCATCCTGTGATACGGAACATATACATAAACTTAGTTACATGAAATATTATACTATACTTGAAGCCTCAAGTCTCCCACGGTACCCTATTGAACCGTGTTACCTATGGGCGGGGGTTCTGAAGCATTCTAGATGACGACCTAATGCACTCTTGGCGGCTACTGGATGCAATTGCTTGTAAGTAATTTGTGCGGGGTGCTGAAATAACTTCTCAGCCAACGAGTGTAGTGATCGATACTAGATATCGAATCATTGACTCTGATGATTGAATTATTGGTACTATGTGAATCCGTAACGACGCCCCGCCATCATCTCAGTTGCCGCATGTAACTGAAAGCAGTAGCTCTATAGTAGCTCTATATAGGCTTATCCCGCATTTCGAGCGACGGATAAGCAGCCCGGTCCAATAGTCTGATAAGCGAAGATACAAATACTATCTTCGCCGGAAGTTTGCAGTAGATAATGAGAATCCAAGTACCGTCCTGTCACTGCCATTCAGCTTACGTCTTGAGACGTGATTCTTTGCTCCACCACTTTGGGTAAAAATCAGCTATAGCGGCGTCTATTGCAGTTCTTTTGAACTAAGTGGCCTGACAAGAAGACATACAAGTGGGTCGCTAACATGCGCAATATCCGAAAGTTATATGGCGCAGATTTCTAATATCCCTACCCAGCTACATAAGTCAGACATTTTACTTGGTAATCGGAATACAGGGCCTCAGCAATACTAGGTTACAGCGGATACTACGAACGCAGACGAGAGCTAGAGATTACGTTTATCACGGTCATACAACCCATAAAAGGCAATGAGTTGTGCGGGAGTGGGCTGCAGACAATGCAAGGTTCTAAAAGCACAATGCAATGTTGGGGTGAATTTTGTGATTCTCGCCTGCCAGCCGATCCAAACAATACGCGGTGTTGTGAGATGCGGTGGTACATGGCGTCGTTACAGTAAGACTAGAGGTTAGGGTTGAAATATCTCTGACCAATTTGTTTTCTTCATACAGAACATCGCTTGAAGACCGGACAACAATCCAGTTTGGTTTCAAATCAATTGTGATAATGAGCAAGTCCACTAATGGGAATGTGTATAGGCGAATTAGTCACCTGGTAACATTTACCGTAGACCTCCGTTAGATCCATCTACTAAACCTAGGCAGGTATGCAGATTCCTCAGCGTGGTTGGTGTACTAGCTGCCACTTTGCGAGTTCCACATTGAATGAAGGGCTTTACTACGAAACAGAAGCTGAAAGTTAAACTGGCAAGATCTACTGGCACTGATTTGAGGTATGTGGCGGATGAATTTCACAGATGATGTTGATGTCGTCTCAACAACTTTCACAATCCTCTGAGCCGTCAGCCGAAGTTATGTGCTGTGATTTTCTCGCTTATCGCGTGACTTCTTTTCACTAATAGTCCCAATGGCGTCGCCTCTCCACCGCTTCTTTTCTTAAAGCCAATGAGGTGATGATTCACATAATACCAACGCCTGACACCCCCAGGAAAAACAAATGATCACACTTTTGTATCAGGCAGCCGAACCTATGCCAGTATTATATGATGCGATTGCGGTGAGTGGGATCGAGTACTGTACCAGTACAGGACTCTGATGTCCATCGGCGTTATTCGGATGCAATCAATACTTTGAGTGTATATGATAGGTTTGCTAGGCATATTCTGCCTAAGGCGTGCTTTAAGCCACCCCTCCCATTCCCACAGTGAAGAATATGGCAGAGTCACTAACTTGAATACGGCCAGTCTGAGCATCGGGGAGGTCACCTTCTACTATTCGAAAAGAACAAAATTCTACAGTTTTCCTATTTCCTCGCGTCTCGTCTTCTACTACTTACATTCTCATCTATCAAGTACGCCGAGCATCGGTCCCCGAAGTAGCAGATTCTGACAGACGTGAATACCTCCGCTCTTCTCGAATGGATCTCTACAGCAACCCACCATCGTCCAAATACATCCTTGGCCTTTCGAAATGGTTTAGAATGCCAACCGAGGATGGCAAGACGATTCCCGCATTGGCCGTGACGAGGGACCACGGCACACTCTGGAATTCCGGCTACACCATTCTCATCACCCTTCTTTTCGTCGCTGCGGGCAACGTTATTGTGGCCTGGGTTGCGACCTATTTCCCCCTCCGCAATAACGGAAACCGCCATGCCATCCTCGTCGCGTTCCTCAATACCGGCGATCCCATCTCCGCACTGGTGGTACTGGCCATCTATCAATTTCGACTTCTCTTCGAAATCGAAGCCGTTCAGGACGTCCAATCGCCTTCATTAATCCCAAAATGGCTCTTCAGGGACTGGAAAACTCTCTGGCTTACCTTCCTGCTTTGGATGGTGCACGCAACGATTTTTGGCTCCTCCACCGCCGCCGGTATCGTTATCCCGACCGAACTGATGATGGGGACCGTAGCGCGTGTGAATCCCAACGCTATCTTTTACCCCGCCGTTTTGAATCAAAACCTTTCAACACCGCAAAAGACTGAGGCATGGAACCGGCTGGCGCGTACGGCGGCTTTCCGAGCGGTCGGTTTTTCCGAGGGGATCCTGGGAGAGAGGGTGACGTTTGGCAAGAATGCAACGAAGGTAGTAGATGGAAGACCCGAGCTTTCTTTTGACTACGCATACAACCTCACTGGGTATGATTTCGGATTGCAGCGAGCGCCGGGATTGAGACAGGAAGTTAGCGGGCATTGTCAGACTGAATACAGCTGGACTCAGGAATCGTCGAATGCTACACATGACATATATTGGCTGTGGGGGGAAAAACAGAATGAGAGGATTGTCCCTATCGCCAGCAATGTCACATACCCCCCGCCACGTGCAAACTTCGAGGTGTCGGGGAGTATTAATGCCGATATGAGTATCACAGGCCAGGGTACAGCAAGATATAGCATCCTCCCATTCACTGCTGGGCGCCGTAGCAGAGTCTCGTTCAACAAAACGATTCACCCTTGGTATGCGACGGAAGACTTCTACGATCCCGTCACCGTCACGCAATATGCTGTGATGTCGAAGCGACCAGCAATTGCGTGTTACCAAAATACGACATGGCACTACGGCACGTTGAAGATCCAGACCGCATATGCATATCCCGAGCTAGTTGCAGCCGGGCTGAAAGTAGCTCAGTTCTGGCTCGACACAGTGTTCATCCGAGAATTCACCTCTGCGCCACCAATTGTCACCATGTCCCGGAACCTAGGGTGGGCAAATCTTCCCAACTTCTCGGAGGGGTTTCAGAGATGGAACCGGCTTGAGAACTCCGCTGCGAACCTCGTCGACGACCTTAAATATCTGGTGATGGGGAGCTTCGTGTACTCGCGGGAGATAGTACGGAACACCGCACTGCTATCGCCGAATCGGGAGGGTCTTGTCAATGCAGCGGAAGTGAATGGGGTAGTGCCGGATGAGGTGGCAGACTTTGTACTCGCAAGCTCGGACATCCAGACGATGTCGCTCAGGGTGTTGGTTTCCATACCAGGGATATTTCTGGCGTTGTGGGGGCTTGCGTTGTGCGAGAAACGAATATTGGCATGTTTTTCAACGGCGCGGAACAACGGAAGGGGGGGGGCGGCGTTGATCACTCGTTCTGTTGGATTTTCGGCGGTGCAGCTTTATCGGTATCTTGATGAGGAATTGAACGGGTGGAGGAGATGGGAGGGAAGGCTCTCTGCTGCCCCCTACATAAAAAAGGTTATGATTGAGGAAAACTCTAAAGCCGACGAAGATGCCAAGACAGTGCGCATTCCGGTGTCGGCCCAGTACCCGGCTAACTACAAATTAAGAGCTATTGAGATACCGATCAGCGAGGGGTCGACGGTTAAAGTTGCGAAATATGCGATTCCGACACTGATGCCGGTGTACCAGTGTATTGGAACCTCTAATTCCGAGAAAAACGCAGAAGCCTCTGGCCAGCGATTTACCATAATCAACGAAAAGGAGGTGCCACCGACTCCAAGTACTGAATGCTCATCATCATATCCCAGTACCATAAGCACTCTTGATGAGAAGGGTCGCGATGTATCAAGGCCGAGCAAGAGATCCGGTCAATATAAACTAGCAATGGCCACCACAAGGGATCCCAAGCTTGTTGACAATAAGGAGGGGAAGAAGATTTGGAAGACGGTTCAAGGGGGAGTTCACGGTAGGATCATACGCCGTTCTCCGTGTGAGCAGGATGCTAACAGTGGTCAAGTTAGCCGCCAGAGTAACATTACTAATACACGGCTGGTGGGATCCGCTTCAGTTTGTTAAATTAGTTGGGTTTAGGGTTTTTCTTTTATGCTGTTTAATTTCGGGTTTATTGATTCCAATGTTTCGTCGGAGGATGCGAGATGCATATTTGGCTTAAGCGTTGGATATTTCTATTACTTTTTGAAATTCTTCAAACTACTCCATGTATGCCACCACCGGTGGAATCACTGTGACGTGGAGGAGGCTGGTAGTCAAATAGGTGCAAGAATACGAGATAGTGTGTAGATTACAGTTGCAACGTGCAACGTGAGTGTACCTAGGCGCACGATGCAATTGATTCGACCACACCGCATGATGGAGAATCGAAACCTGGGAATATAAGCTGTCATAAAGTCGCGTTCCTTTGATTTTTTAGCGTACAATACCGTTGCCTAGTGAAAACGTACCACCACTCTCGGTCCCGATGTGCCATATGACTAGATATGTCTTAACTCGCCATTCTAATCTAGTCGATCTCATCTCCAATCTTGTTCGGTCCACATCATATTCCCTACAAGCTCAGATACGTTTCATTTACTATTTAGGAAATTTCGCATTGGCTATCAGCAGCAGTGGCCAATAACATGGTCGCTTTTGCCACTTTCTCTGACTCATAGACAGATGCCGTTACCTAAACGGGAAATGCAACCTATCTGAAGAAAACCGAGCCTGTAGGGGATACGTCCAGCAATGATCGCGGGATAACGAACCGACTATGTTTGTCTGTCCATTTTATTCGGCGGTTAATAAACTTATACTTTAATATTAATTTCTGAATAATAGTGATTGCCGTGATTGCTCGTGGACCTGGAGATCCGTCACACCTCTATAAGTGATTGTGCTTTGATTCGGCAGACTCATACCGCCTAAAAATTACACCAATACGAACTGCAGCTTCTGCATGTGTTGTCTTGCAGCACACAGCAGATAATTATAAGCGGCTGCGTGGTGCTCAATGGTAGGGTCGTTCATATATTTATTTTGCCAAATAACTTTATCCCTAGTTCGTCACACATTATCATATAATGCGAAAACAAAGTTGACACCAAAGAGGTCGACTTTAACTCTGCAATATGAAAAACACCCATTTTCCTGACAACAAAACTCACCACACCCCAATAACACATCACGCTCGGTTACAGAATGAGCACCGACGGCGAAATCCTGCCCGGCGCCGCCATTGCATCCGTTAGTATCGGCAATGAAATCCGAGTTTATTTCCAAGACGTGCACGGCTACATTCGGGAGGCAAGAAACAATGGAACCACATGGTCGGGCGGCACATACAAAGACATTCTCTTCCCCGCGAAACTAGGAAGCCCATTAGCGGCGGTTGTTTCTGACCCAGGAAATGTATCTTCATAAGCCACCTTAATTCAGATCCAGTATTCCTCCTTGGGCGATACTGATTGCGCGGTGTAGGAGCAGGTAATCAGTGTCTACTCGGTCGATCGCAGCGACAACCTCCAGGGATACTATAAACGGGTGGGTGATGGAACCGCTAAGTGGGAGCTTGGAACATTTTGCGCTTCACCAAAGGCCCCGCATACACCTAATACACGTCTTGCTGCCATCGATTACAGTCACCAAATCCGTGTTTACTACCAGACTCCGTATGACACCATCCAGGAGCACTGCTTCGATCCAGTCAAAGGATGGTACCAGGGATCTACGCTGCCTGTCGCCCTATCGGGATCCTCACTCGCAGTGACTGCGAACGAGTTATTTTACCAAGACACTGCCGGATGGCTGCGTGATAATGTGCGCTCTGGGCAACAGTGGAAAAATGGGAGCGTCATGATCGAGGCGCCCATGAATACTCCAATTGCGGCGGTATCATGGCCGAATAGCACCATGGATAGAGTGTATTACAGAAGCTTGTCAGAGGAGGTTGTGGAGGTTAAGTGGGGCGCGTATCCGGTGAGGATGACGACGTGCATTGGGGGCAGTAATATTGCGGCGACAGCAACGGAGGAGAGTGTTGTAGTGTTTCACCAGAGAAATCTGCAGCAGCTGCAGCAAGTGAGGAATTTGGGGGAGTCGGGGGAGTGGTTGTTGGGACATGTGGTTCCGACGGGGTCGTTGGTGTAAAGAAGCATGTACAGGTTGTATTTAATGCACGATGCGTTCTCGCCTTAGTGAGCATGGTATAGCTTGAGTGATAGCTTAATGACGTGAATCACATGTTCTAGCCAAGATTTGAACACGGATTCTGGTGGTATTCACGTGGTTCCTGGCAGCATACCTCTACTTGCCGACGATTAGATCCGGGCTGTTAAGCCCTATTCGTGGATACATGACTTATTCATAATCCACCGGGGTAACCCAATTCGCAGATTGTTTGTATGTACAGGGTGTGGTATGTTCGGTTGTCACAACCCAACACGATCACCACTCATACAAAACTCACCATCATCATCGTGTGCAAAGTTTTTTTGCTGGTAGTTGCACTGCAAGTTGAATCACCACCTTCACCACAAGCGCCATCGCCACCTACTGTTATGCACCTATCTCTTGCCACCTGTCTCTACCCCCAAACTTAACGCCTCATGTGGAAAAAAAAATTAGCGCATAAGGTCGCTTCGATTTTCGATGTAGTGTGTTTTTATTGAAAGTGCTACGGGAGTGCTTTCTCGTTCTCAAGATATTTCTTCCCCAATCCAGGTCATACTTATGACATTATTAATGGGCTATAACTCCATGCAAGTACATCAATATGGGTTGTGGGAGTCTTCTAAATGGCTGGGGATTCGACGCTGTGGAACGTGGTTGCTCTGATGGGCGGATGGGGGAGATTTTACCACCCGGAAGGCGGACCACAGGTTAAGCGCCCCATTCTGGGATCACACCAAGCGCCACCCCATTCACAGATGGGGTGGACCTGCGAATAGGACTTAACAGAGCTAGTGAATTACTAGCAAGTTAGCCCTAACCCTGTAAGTCACCCACGTCTGGTCTGGCAGCAATTTTCCGTTTAATTACTCTAGTAGTCCTATGACGGCGTAAATAAGACCTCAAAGACCTGCTGAGAGTTTTACGTAAGACTATTCCCACGGGATAGTGCACCGATGTAATTGGTAGAGCAGCAATCTCATAGGCGGGGACCTAAGGGTTACATGTGATGGTTGGGCTTCGAAGGAAACTCTAGTACTGGAAGACTCAATCCGTGTTTGGTCGAACGTCACCACTTGGCAGGTTGGAGTGTAGCATTTCCAGGGATGCAGACATTTGAATAGTCCGTCCCCTTCAGGTAAAAGTTGGCCTTAGCCTAGACGACAATTTTCGAGCATTATGCAGAGGATTGTCCGGGACAAGGGCAAAGACTCCAAGGACGAAATGACCAAAGGGACCTACACTGTACAATCCAGTTGTGAATGGGAAGCTATAGCCTATAGAATACAAATTCTTTGCAATAGTGGCAGAGCACCACCCCCCGAGAATCGAGGTGCTACATTTTACAGTGTAGAGTACAGTATCGCTCGTATTTATCCGCTTCATTTATCCCTATTATCTCTAGCCAAGTTCGGGCCGCCCGCAGTTTCACACTATTATTATGTCAAGCCACCCATTTTTTTCACTTCAGGCCCATTGCCGTTCAGACAGCGCCCTACACCCATCTATACGGGGCCCTACGTATTTAAATTGTGCCCCGAAACGGGTCAGGTCTCCTGAATTCATGCCCCACTCCAGACGTCGATTCCTGGCCCCGAAAGTTGCCAGTTGCACCGGATCATTCAGATTCCTGCAGGTATGTGCATCACGAGCATATGTAATGGAAGGGAGGGAGTAAAGAAGGCTCAGAACAGCTCTGAATAGTTTCCCACATCTGATAGTAAAATATTAAAGCATTTCAGAAACAAACGTGATATAGGGTACCGTTGAGCCCACATTATAATGCCGCTAGGATAGTGTCTATTAACCTTGCAAATACATAGTCATGCAAGATAATAAAACCTACTTAATCCTGAAACCATCCTGGTCATACGCGCTGCTTCTAGTTCCACCAGGCCCTCCTCCACAAAACTCATCGTTTCCTCCAGTCTTGCTACCCAACACGTCGGCGGCGGTCCACAATAGTTAGTCGACTCTACACGGCGCCTCATTCTTTCCACTGTCGACAATACGACGGTTACTCCATCACCACCGTCCTCGTTTGCAGTAACAGTGATTGTATTACTCAGACTTTTCTCTTTAGCCGCATATCTCTGGGCCGCCAATCATATTTGTCTTACACATTCCGGCGCCAGCTTCCATGTTGAGTCGCCGCAGCATCGGGTTCTTGCTCTTCAGATATTCAAAACCCACCTCGCGCTGTTCAGTGTGCAATAGGGTTTCACCCGATTATCCAAATATATTCCGAGTTCAAAAGAGAGCGATAGCTCGCAGATGGTCGAAAATTTACCAATGAATCGAATATCTCCAATGGCCATTCCTCGTCACGATCAACGTCAACACCCAGAGTACGAAGTTTTGGACAAGACATGTACCGAACATGGAGGTCTTCGAGGTTGAGAACATCGCGTTTTGGCACTGAGTGGCGAGCTTCGTGGTTATGTAATCGTTGTGACTCTAGTGATGCCCCATGGTAAATTCCAATGGTGTCAAGAAGAAAATTTCCGGCTGGCAGCGGATGTAGATCCAGAATTTTAAGTGGCTAGCATATCTCAAGAAACCTCTACAGCAGGGAAACTATTTCATTATCGTCCACGTTCCGCCCCTTCCCGATCTCCTGAACTACCAAAGTATCCAAGTTGACCAGCTGTCGGGCTACCAACTCGTTGTCATTATACAGCTTGATCAGCGACGCGCAAAACAGTGAAAGACGCCGTGTGGACGACAAATCTATCCGCGTCGACCATTTCGCTAACGTGTGTGCGTAATGCAACCGGAGGTCTTCAATCACCGCCAGACGCGCATTGGGATGAATCGGCGGTAGTAGAAATTATTGCATATACAGGTCTCAGCCGGAGATGAGTCTCGTATGGCCGGAGACGGAGATGTCTTGTATGGCCGGAGACGGTGATGTCTCGTATGGCCGGAGATGACTGTTGACTCTGATACGGGCTGATGGCATTCAGCCGTACTTGCACTTTCATAGATATCGGCCTTGTGGCCCTCTTAGATAGAATACAATCAAGCTTCTCTAATCATCACTATTTGAACAGAAATGACCCGATGCCAGGGCGCCTAACGTGTCCAAAACTTCGCCAAAACCGATGCGGAAGACGCGCAAGTTCCTCGCAGTTGTGAGAATATCACTGACTACTTTGATCGGCTCGAGAGCCCTCCGCTGGGTAAGTTCCAACTCTAGAGTATAGAGTTTTTGCCAGCTTTCGGGCGGAATGAACATTGGACAGACGGATTGTTCGATATGTATTCGTACTGTTGGATGTTGAGTTATGAGTGTGGGGATTGTAGTTTCGAAATCTCCTGAATGACCGTATGAAACGGAGCTACTTCAGTCATAACCTGCAATTGATTCTGTAAGCTCATACACAAAACCCTGCAGATGCGATAGCGCACAAATTGCTGATTGCAATAGCTCCTGATGGTTTTCATCACCATCCAAGGTGATATGTCGTATATGAGCGGCAATTTCCGGGTTCCCAACTACCCGCTCTAGGAGGTGTTTCGTCGCGGTGGTGGAGGTTATATGTCTGGTGTATGAAAACGATAGTCGGCGGTAGAGTAATGGCTCTGAAAGTTGGTGTAGATAGTGACAAGCAAGCGATGAAGGCGTAAGCTAAATGTTGGTTAGGATACGGTATTTACGCAGAAATATACTAGCTAGTGTGGTACCTGCGAAAGAATAATAGTTGTGATTTCGGGTGGCAAATGTTACGCTGCTTGGTGGCATTGTGGCGTTGTATGGTTAGAAGGAATAGGGCGATCGGTTGTATAAAAAGGGCCAAATAGTATGTATAAGTCAACTGGATATTTCCTGGTGTGCAGTTATCATGGTCGTTTAAGTATCATGAATACGTGCTGTCTGCATGGGTGTATATTGGTACCTGATAATTAGACTGCGGAGCTGCAGTTCGTCCTTTGCTGCAGCGCCCGCGTATCGGTCCTAAAGCCCTATTTGTCGCCTAACTTAGCCTGCTGCAAGAGCCGGATGCTCATGCAATGATTGCGGGGTAAACTGACACTCAACTTTAAATTTCGGCTAAACTGCTGTGCATACACAATGTTTCTTGGCGTCGCTTTTCGTCTAATTAAGTTGTAATTTTTATTGCAACGTAAATTCGTTGCATCTTGATGGCGAATAGAGACTGCAGGTGGTAGCTGTGCCAACCGTCCTTCTCGTCCAGACAGCCATGCCCGACCTTGGATTACTATTCTATAAGGTGAGAATTCCCGCTTTTACCCTAGGGCTTCCAACATCCGGACTACAACCCTGCAGGGCTTTACAGTCTTTGAATGCGATGCTTCAAGCTGAAATGTGTTGGGGTGGTGGGAAAAAACAAGCCACTTACACCCACTCAACTCTATGAAGTGGATCAACAGGGTAGAAAATGCGGATCAACGATGTGGGAGCTATGCTGACTGGGTGAGAAGCTGCCGAATACACATCAAATCTCTGATCCTACCTAGTGTTCATCTGGTCTGAATGGAGCATGGCGGTGCCGAGCGTCGAAAGACGCCAGTCCGAACGAATGGCTGGGAACCCTGAGAACAAGGAGTGATAGGAGGTTATCAGAGTTACTTCTATGAGATTTTCCCCGATAAATATTTACTGTACGGTGAAAGATGAAGGTCGTGACATTTCTCATTGTATGCAAGAAAAAAGTTGGGTGCAACGTCATAAAAAGTGGCACCCACGTATGACTGAATGGATACAAATTACTAGGGTAGGAGCTAGATTGAAGGTGCATGAGTGTGGGGGTGCATAAGAGGCAGTGTGTACCGAGAGACATAGTGATTGCAGACTTCACATGCACACTCAGCCTCACGGCTTTCGTTCGCCCTAAAGCCTTCAAGTCGAGTCATGCATCTACTTCCCAACGCTCTCGAAACACAACAGCGTCGCAATACTCTCAACGGCAACCTTCGGATTTTCAATCAGCAGCTTCATCACAGTCACCAAACTCGCTTTACAGCTCTACAATTCGAGCTACAAGGTGGTTAAGGAAGCTCCTGCAGAATCTTTGGAGCTATGCAACGAACTGGCTGCTCTGAAGTTCGCCTTAAACCGTATTTACACTGACCTACAGCGTCCCGAGTCGAAAATCGTTCATCACAGCGAGGACCGGATAAAATCTTTAAAGTTACTTACCGAGAGCTTGTATCTGACTCTGTTACAACTGGCAAAGCTTGTCGACCGGTACAGGCCTGTGGTTCGGAAAACAACAACTGCTACACTGTGGACAAAAATTCGTTGGACGACAGAACAACGGAATATTGTCAAGATTAGGTCAAAGTTGATAAGTCACGTTGGAGCATTAAACCTGGTGGTATCGATTATCGGCAAGTTCATATCCTCATTAGCGCCATCAATCCCAATGCTGACATGGAACAAGTTCGAGCTTAGGCAGAATGGAGTGTATTCTGCAGAGAATGGACTCCCTCATGATAGATTCTGCATCTGGAGGAGAGCAAATTGATCCTTTCAGTCATCATTCAACCGATATCAGTGATGCTATTCAGATTACGATCAGTCTGTAAACGACAACAATGAGTAAGTTGATGTTGTCTAACAACTTGCAACCGATACTATGCAGATTCCCTATCAGTCTGCAGATAGTAGCGACGAAGCCGATATCGGTGTAGGCGACAGCGGTGAAGGCGATAGAAGTAAAGACGAGTCCGACAATGTTCCGCACTCAGTCGTATTAGACGAGGATTTGATGCCCTCTGAGTATCTTTCCATACCAAGTAGTGGCATGCCAGAGACGGGAATAAATCAATTAGCCGTATCTGTATGTCCCCTTATTTCCAGTTAGTACATCAAAGACTGATTCCAGCAGAGTACGAGTCCTGGGGATCAGGTAGAAAATCTGACCACCTTGTCTTCGGCCGCAAGGAGTGGATGGTATTCCGTGACTGAAAGATTCATTCTAACCAATGACGTAAATCCACGCAGCAAGAACACAGATGGCAACTCTCCACTCCATGTAGTAGCACAAAGCGGATCTGAATGGATTGTAAAATTGCTACTAGACCGAGGACTTGATCCACTTGCAACAAATAGCGCTGGACAAACTCCACTCCATTTAGGAATTATACACGGAAGGGAAAAACTGACAAAATTGCTGTTTGATGTAGTGAATGATCTACCCCCACTAGATAATTCAGAATCGCAGCCTTTCCATGCTGCTGCGGCTGCCGGATCAGTATATCTTGCAGAGCTACTGAGGGAGAGGATGTGGGGGAATCCTTTATGTCGTAACAAATGGGGGAAAACTGCGTTGCATGTAGCGGCTGAAAATATACATGCGAAGGTTACTTCCTGATTGCTTGAGGACGGAGTTGACCTTAATATTCCAAATAATGACCACCAAACAGCACTTTTCTTGGCTGCTGACAGAGGACATGACCACGTGGTATCCATATTGTTGGATAAAGGGGCGAACCCAAATATTCAAGAGAAATACGGCGGGGCGGCTCTTCGTGGCGTGGTGCAAGCTTATATGGTCTAGTTTTTGTTAGACCAAGGCGCTAAAAACGACGCGCGAGATGATGATGAAATGACACCATTACATTCTCTAGCGAAAACTGCAGAAACTTCTACCAAGGAGATAACGAAAATGCTTATTGATGCCGGGTCAGAGGCAATGGCGATAGATCGTCATAGAAACACAATCCTTCATTTTGCTATGGGGCCTACTTCCGGGTTAATCATTGTGATATAAATGTCAACGTTCGAAATCATAGTGGCGACACGCCCCTTGATTGCTGCGTGACTGCGGAACATGTTCGTCCCCTGCTGAGAGAAGGAGCCGACGTTAACGCTCAGAACAGTGAAGGCCGGACAGCCCTCCATTTATTCGCGCAAAAATACTGCCACGAGATAGTGCGTCTGCTGGTGCAGAATGGATGTGATGTAAATATACTAGATGGTAAGGATTGACAGCACTTTACTACTCTGCAACTAGTTTGCCGTTCAGGGAAACTCCATCGCGAAAGATTTTACTGGATCACCCGGGAATAAACCCCAATGCGCGGACTCCTCAAGGTTGCACAGCTGTCCATTCCGTGGTTCATTTTGTGCGGGAGAAAGAACCTGTCAAATATTATTATGAGAACATATTAGTAGAGAGAATAAATGTAATGCTTAAAGGACGAGTGGGGGTTGATATCCAGGATAGTGAAGGCAAAGCAGCACTTCATCTCGCAATCGAAATAGCACCTGATTCCTTTGTTAAGCTGTTAGTCGAGAGCAGAGCAAATTAACCCTATAAGACAAGTCTCAAAACATACCATTTGCGATAGCGGCATCAAACTCTCGAAGCGAATCTGTCAGAATACTACTATTTCCGTCCGGCCGAGAATGATCTTTCCCATAAAAGAAAGGAGTCACCAATCGACAACCCTACACCGAGTACCAAAAGACAGCGGATTACAGAACACGAGTAGCACAATTGAGCATAGAAACTGTCCAGGTGGTGGGAGAGGAGCGCTTGAAATTAGAAAGCGTCATAGCGACGATTGTTAGGAACTAGAGGAGTTGCAAAGAGGGATGTCGAACTACAGTGTTTATATTTCTGTTTTCAGTGGCTAGCGAAAGATAATATATGTGCTTCATTGAATTTACAGTGTTCCTAAGCGGCCCGGCCCGGCCGGCTGCCAGGCTTTTTGCGGCGTAGGCATTTTAAATGGAGGCCAGCTTAGCCTGCGCCAAGACAGGCCTCAGATTTTGCGGCCGCTAAAAAGCGTGGCGGCCGGCCGGGCCGCTAAGGAACACTGAATTTACACAGCTAACCAGGCATCTCAATAGTGCTTCGCTTCGGTGTGGAGACCTTATCGTTATATCCCTGTATTCAAATGACGCCCCAACTAAATAATTCGTAGCTGAGAGTGACAGGATCCCGCGTAGTCGACTAGAGATAGTAGGTAAGGTAGGTATAGTATGTACCTTGACTAGTGACCCCTGCTGAAAGGATGTAACTTAAAGCCCGCGAGCTAAGTCATTCACGAAATAATATACCCTATTTCATGATACTACGCTGGCACATAATACTATACTTTGCAGTCAGGGTCGGTGGAGAAATAAGGAAATAGTACTCGTCGGATTTTCAAGACTCCGGACATCACCGGTAGCGATTAAATGACATCGATAAGATTAGGCTGTATTAAATAGATATCCAACTTGAACGTAGAGTCAACATAATATTCATATGTCGCCAAAAGGTGTTTATAATGAGGTGTCCAGAGACTTAAAAATCCGACGAGTACTCAATTGCTTCATAAATTGTCTCCCAAGTATATGACTTTGCCATTTGTTGCGAATATTGAGGGGAGAACTATATCAGTGTGCATAGACTGTTGTACAGAGAAGAGAAAAGGAGAAAGACTTGGCATATATACAGAGAATCTTCAGGTATATCTTCGGATATGCTGGTGCCACCCTTTGCCACTAATACCGCTCGCCACTCTCGCCACTGGATACCGGATAATAAACACATCATTTTGTACGATAAGTAATTGTGTGCATGAAATCCTTGTGATAGATAGACAGACTAGCAACACGGAGAATGATAATGTTGATCAAGTTAGACTATTCCGTTGTCCCTGTGCTACCTTCATGCAATGAAGTACGGATAAGATGTGGTCTGGGCATCCATGTAGGGTTGGCCTTATAGGGCTGGCGACATCATGATCGACCTTGTAGCAGGTAATTCAAGGCCACAATTGAGTCATTCGCCTCGCATCAGCGATGTGAGGTTATACAACACAATCGACTGTCAACGATGCAGTCATACCATGCGGTGGTTAATAATTTGTGGATGTCACCCGAAATAATCCAAACACTAGTTACGTATATATCTTAACCTCATTATACGTCAGTAAGATGTTTTCAGTCTGTAGAAAGCAGGTAGAGAAAATAGATAAGATGGATCGATAAGATCAGGGTAGGCTTAAACTAGCCTCGTTGTTTTTAAATTGGCTTAGCTCACACAATGGGTACAAGGCTTGATTACGACAGGTGCAAAAGTGATACTAGAAATGCAAGACCTCAGAAGGACAGCTACAAAATCTGCCGGCATCATAAAACTTTGACGGTTGTCGGCGATTTACGATAGGTTGCACCAAACCTCTAATTCGATCATTGACGCTAGTTTCAGAATTTTATTAGTACATGACAATCTTCGTTTAAAGGGATCACAAAATAGAACAAAGCACTACCTAATATTGCAGGTCAAAAGTTTTAACCGAGTGCCACCCGGTGATGCACCCCCGAAACCCGCTAACCGCCGAGAAATACATGCACTAGTGGTAATTATGTTGAAACATGTCAATCCACACTCATCAAAAGTTAGTAGCGAAGTGAGATAGGTCCTAGGTTCGACTCTTAGCCAGTCAATTCTTTTCTTCGTTTCTCCAAATTATCGGGCGTTGATGTCAGATTGGAGGTGAGACAGCACTGTATGAAGCGCGATGCATGGAGCCTGGTGGTGCTTGACAAGATGGCTAAGTCAAGCCGTTGTCTTTCAGAGCTGATAGAATGTGCATTTATACTGTCGGAGAATGCAAGGGCCCGACTTTGTAACATGAACTTTTTATAGCGGTGGGGGCAGAACATACATCGACCTCGTTCAAAATTTGGATAGTGAGATATGCTGGGTGATTTTCACTAGCTGGGTTTAGACTAAGATGTTGGCTTTGTGACACCGCCAACTGCCGTGAATAGACTTCAGCTCTTTTGTCACACCTTTCACTACATAATAACATCGATAATGGGCTGGCCAAGCAGCGTTAGCCAGAGTACCTCCAGCAATGCAGCGGAAATGGGGGAGAATGCGAACCATTATTCACATGCCCCACTGTGAAGAATCATTCACCACAGATTTTCTCATATCCAGCTGCATATTTACGCTCTACCGGCTGGTCAACTCTGGGCACGATTCTGTTAGAGGCTGGACTAATATAGTGGTTTCATGGGTACTACAGATGTGGGAACATTCATAGCTCGGGTAGTGCTAGTCACTGCTAGATGTTGTGGAGGTGGGTATTTATTGTTACAGACTGATATCTAGTGGATGGGTATAAATTGATTGTATCAAGAGTTTAAATTTAGCGCCTCGAAAGCCGGTAGTTATAGTAATTGCACCAGAAGAGGATATTGAAAACAGACCTAAATCTAGCGAGAATGATGTAGTTCTATCTAACGAAACTACCGCAAAAGAAAATACGATCAGCTGGGTTAGGTTTTGATATAGAACACATGACCCCCTAAGATGGCTCTTGTGGAAGCTGCAGGAGGCGTTGCAAATTTTGGGAAGATATCAGGGTTTTAACCACTACATGATCAACCACACAAGAAACGTAACCGCCTGATGTGTTACGAGGATCCCCTGCAGCTGGCAGCAGAAAGTCTTTACTCAGCACTGCAAAGGGTTATTCTATATCTAAAGTTTTTGCATGAGTGCTGAGGGTAAAATCTCTGATCTGATCCGCAAACAGAAACGTTTTGAAGATGTTATAATATCATAGCCGCATGCGGTGCAGGGACTTGTAGAATATGCACAAACCGAACGAGAAGGTAAGCATATCATTTTCTTTCGTTTTTGTGTATGTACCTCTCAATACACGTGTCAATGTCAGGTACAGTTGTTTTAGTTGGTTTGGCCAAGATAAGCTAAGTGAATACTTGCTTCAATGCAGGTACGTTGTAGTGTGATGTTACACAAAGACTAATTTCACTAACACCTTCGATCCTGCAACATGCGAATTATCAGCATTTGTGAGGCGACCTGTATTGGCGAGATCGCTGGCAGGGGCTGACATTTCAGCTTCGGGTGTCCCTTAAGTATAGGATGTCCCTTAAGTATAGGATTCGCTGTCAGTCGACTTCTTTAAGCAATGAAGCTACATCTAGGTCTTGCGTTCGCCATCCATTATGCGCTGGCATACAAAACCGTTTTGCCGATGTACCGAGTGGATGATTGTGAGGAGTTTAATCAAGTCCACAGTCTGCAAGTTCCGTACCCGAAATGTTTTATTCGCTAATTTAGTTCCAGGCAGCATTTTAGATGACAAATTGTACCTGTTCAAGAGCGAGATCTGGCTGGAGAGCATGACCGCCCAAATGATCATCGGACAAATTGACTTGGAAAATTCTATTTCAATCGACGATTACAGTTCTCGGTGGTGGGTAGTCGGGAATATGACTACTGGAAATGTCATAACTGGAACGAGCAGCAGAATGTACGTGTGCATCCCTAGTTCTAATAATCGTACGCACTAATACCGAAGTACATCGTCGCAGCCTCTTTACGGCCGCAAATCTGACAGGGTCAACGTTATGGAACGACACATTCGCAACGTTCGACCCAGAAACAAGCACTCTTGACGCAGACCTTCCGTGGCCACTGGAAATTCCAAGAGATCAACTTCTCTTAAGAGTTCCACAGATAACGATTCCAGAGCAGAACATCACCTACCACATAGGCCTCGCCGGGACAAATAGCACACGGCTGGTGAAGTATGATATCGTCAGGGACACATGGGATATATTGAATAGCCCAAACAAATCGTGGGAATCTGGAACTTTCATCCCGATTGGAAGGAAGGGAATTATAGTGATGATCGGAGTCGCGGATGACGAGCCAGATGTTGCAGTAAGTTCAAACAATTCGGGCTCACTCTATGACGTACTGATAATCTAATCTTTGTCCTGACATTTGTCACATAGGTCCCCATGAATGAGGTTTATATCCACGACATTGCGTCACAGACATGGCATCGGCAATCCACCGGCGGAACTGCTCCACCTCCGAGACTTTCTTTTTGTGTTACCACCGCGTCTGCACAGGACGGCTCTAGCCACCAAGTACGTAAACCATCTGAATCACCACCGCGAGCCAATGCTAACGGAACCTATCTAAGATTCACGTTTACGGGGGGTACTATGCCACAAATGGCAGCTATCCAGGTCAGGAAGAGGATAGCCATTGGATACTTTCAATCCCGTCGTTCAATTGGATTCAGGCACCCCCAGCGCCCCCCCGGGAGGCCCATTCCTGTATCAAATATGGAAGCCGCAAGATGTTGGTGATAGGAGGGTGGGGGGACACCGGCCGGAATACCGGGTGGGGGAATAGCACCGTTAAAGCCTGTCATGAATTTCTCCAAATTCTCGATCTGAGCACGCTAAAATTGATAAGTGACTTTTCAGATGAACCGTACGAGGTCCCTAGTGTTGTGACAAAGGTTATTGGAGGAAAGTACGTATATATACTGTGGCTAATAAGAAGATATAACTGATGTTCCATTCAATGGCAGTGCTAAAGGCGGAGCAACACTTATAAAACCAAGCGGAGGCTTCTTACCCGGGGTTGAGTCTGTCTTGTCACAACCATATGAGTTAGTAAATAAATCGAATACCGGGGATACAGACAATCCTCAACAAAGCGGTAGCTCTACAAAAAGCGACAATCCACCACCGAAGCGGCTGCTAGGGGCTATCATTGGTGGCGTCCTGGCTGGTATTATCAGTTTCTGTATCATTGGAGCTGTCATACGTATTAAAGCAAAAAGGCACCAAACATCCGACACTCATGCAGAACTTGAAGGGAGATCGCAACTCGCTGAGATGGAAAATTCCGGACAAAGGGCAGAACTGCCGGGGGACAAACCGCCAGGCAACCAAGGATCCGCAATAGAGCTTTGTGCATGCGATGACCAAAGTGAGGACACAGGAAGACTATCGGAGCATGAATCGGACGGAGGGAAGGTTATTGGTACCTCCGTCGTGGGGAAATGTTGAGCGATTTCCCTAATCTCCGTTAGGTAATTATTCCTAGTAAGAATTTAATCGCGTTATTCTAACTGCTCGCCACCCGAGGTTCCATATTCATCGTATCCGCTGGAGATATCTAAAATCTACTCTACTCTACGCAATTAACGGATTTCAAGTACCTCATCTTGCAACCTTTCCCCTCACTCTTTTGATGAACGTGAGATTGAAGATATGTCGATCTCTAGCTTCGCGTAAGCGAGCCAACTGACACTGGAATCTTACTGCAGTGGGTCGTGCGGCTGAATCGACGCCACTTTTTTTGCTTTTCTAATATCTGCCACTCGATAAATTTGGGGTTAGACTGGTGTTAGGCGAGATTGTAAGGCGAAGAGGCTGTTGTTTAAATGCCGTCAAGGAATGCCAAGCGCTAATGTACCGGCAATTGCGGATGATACGGATTGTTTTCTATCCTATAGTTTTCAAGATACAGATAGTGACAGACATAATATAGATATGATACATATCCTCATATGATGTCAATTGGGAATGTTGTCTATATTTAAAACCTAAAATCCGCAGTGGTTTTGGAATCCCCCCTACTGAACACCTTATTTGGGTTCTGACAATAAAAATCTTTGGTACAACGTGATCTCGTGCCCAGACTTTGACGCTCGCTCCGCTCGCTTACAAAGGGGCTGGTTCATGAGATCAGTTCTGACCTTGACATACGTATTTGATCTGGAGATACTAACATTCGTCCTGATAGCTCACGTATAATCCGCAATTGCCGGTACAGTATTTGCGTGTTTCCCGAACTCTCCAAAATAGTTACGGGAAATTTCAGGTCTATATATCCAGGAGAAAATTGGTACTTGTGCAGGAAGCTCTCCATATGTTGGCACGTGCTTCAATGTTTTGTTGTCTAGGTGATTGAAAATTGAACTATGCGTTCAGCATAGAAATGTATGATCATTTCTGAACGGGATTAATGACACCTCGCGACGCTATTGGCTTGCATTAGCTTTGTTTAATTAGTGTGTTGCCTGCCCAGTGAAACTTGTCCCTTGTTGAGGGGATGTCATGATAGTAAAAAGTACGACCCTGACCATGCAGACCTTGTTAGTTCAAACGTTCGCTCGTGAATCAGAAGCCCGTAGCCGAACTGGCGTTTTGAGACTTCCTCTTCTAGATTAACTAGACACTTTTCGCTTAACAGCACGAAACAGGGCTTAGCCGTGAGCATATTATTGACTACTAAGTAACTCTAATTGCAAATAGCCTAGAGATGTCGAACAAACTTCCTTACATGTCTACCGAAATACAAAACAGGTTCGCACAATAACTGAGATACGATCCACGAAACTGTCCAAACCAGCCATTGTGAGGGCTCCTACCGTATAGAAAACGAACATCACGTTGTCAAGGTATACGGTCGTTGATTAATATTAACCCAGAAGAACAAGATATGAGAGGCGATTATAAGGGGATAACGAGCAAACACAAGTAGTATCGATATACAATACTTTAAAACATAAATCACGCTTCAGAGCGGTACTCATCCAATTTTTAAGTCTCCAGACACTCCATGGTAAGTGCCCATGGCAACACGTCAAAGGTGTATAACGATAAGTAGTGTACCTCAAAGTTCAATGACAACCCAATAAGTCTACGTAAAATTTTTCCAATCGCCTCGTCGGACTCGCGATTGGAAAAGCGCCAGACACCGAAGTGGGGCTGCTGCAACCAACGTACGAGTATTCGGCCTGAGGTGACGTAATAGCTGAATTTGATCTCACGTAGTTTATCACAACTCGTCGTCTCACAATAAAGTAAGTTATAATGTAATGGCACGGCTGCACGTGCCCAGTGCCGGGTAACACCGGCTTTATATAGTCGGCTCGCCACGAGCCTTAGATCTCTAGCGATAATCTTACCTTAACTTACCTTAATACTACTCTACAATATTGACATCCACGTGTGCAACCGTATCTATTGATATACCTTCCTACGAGGCCATACACGGGCGTATGCCTTTACACTATTATCGCTCTTACAATTTCAGATACGTTTCGCATACTGGATTTCATGACTTACCCCTTTCCGACGCGTCACGACACGCAATCTACGCGCGAGATATCATACAGATTTGGGAGCACTGATTGCAGAAGCGAAGTGCCTTGATAAGACTATCGAATTGAGGTTAACGGTAGCAGAGACGATCTTGTGCGGATTTCAGAGGCCAATCGGCCAGAGACGCGTCGCGACACCTAAGAACGAGAAATCGTCCGGATTGGACAGCGACAGATTGCAGAAGCAAAGAGGCTTGATAAGTTACCATCCAATTGAGTCAATTGACGATTGCAGGAACGATTCTAGAGCCTATATGTCTCCGAAAGTCGCGTCACCGGCAATGCCGAAGCTGGCCACTCCAGAGATTCCCTCGAATCTTGTCAGACGAGCGCAATCGCATGCGAACTATCGAGACGACACAGGCCACAATCGCACACCCAAGTGCACCTACGATTATATTCCTGAGCCGAGCGAAGCTGCGAAGTCCACCTACGGAGGATCAGGGCGGATTTACGCGATACGCACGATTCACATCTAGCGGCGCCACCGATGGCAGTTCTAATCGCGATTACCTTCTACACGACTCGATGGAGTCCTCTACGTTACGGATGATGTTAGGAGTTTACTGCAGCGGCTACGGAAGTCTTACAAGGCTATATACGGTCAGCGAGTTAATGAATCAACTATGATTACCGATATGATTACCGATACGATTACCGATATGACTACCGGTATCATGGTCTACCGACGGGCAGAGTTCAAGATAGCGGAGCAGCGATCACAGATCGTGTGGCAGCTCCGTAAGGGAAGTATAATAACCCATAAATGTTCTAAAGTGGCTAGCAGGTACGATTCGCGATTACCATTGTCCATTATCACAATCGGCACCTGATTGGACGACCAAATTGGATCGTTATATGAGGAGAGGAAGCCATCTGCGCCAACTCTATTCAATTTCATCAAACATACGCCAACGAGCGAATACGGATATGTGCCCATACGACGGCATACGAAGAGGGTTTTTAGGAATACAATGGTGATGATGGAGCCGGGATTCTAAGGATCCACGGGGCTACCGGATGGACCGTCTGGGCACTCTCAGGAGACCAGCGGATTCAGCATGTATTTACGGCGTGGAGATTCAATTGATGTGTCGTATCCCCACGTGGGAATGGACAGTATTTGGTTGTCAGACAGTCCCAATTGGGTGTGACAAGTATGTGATTCGCTCAGTGAGCTTATTCGTACAACATGATGGCAGCCGCAGTGGACCCACTGCGAGCTGAGTGTGGGTTACCTGGTACATGTCCAGGAATCCTAGCGTCGACTTGCAAAGCATTCGACTTTTGGCTCTGCAACCCCAGGGTGAGCGGAAGAGGTGGCAGTGGACCGGGCAGGCCATCAGGTATGCCCCGGGAATGTACCTGGATCACGGCTAGGGTGGAGGCGCGTTCCGAAGGTGGCTGTACTTCATATATTCAAATACTTGGAGCTACTGCTATTGACGATCAACTGGCCAGTGAGGAGGTCGTTTGGACGTTCTTCCTAAGAGTGGGAGTTCGTATAGGGCTGCTGGGAGTGACCGTGGAAAGCATCTCTAGTGGTGAGATAGGCACCAGGCACTGGACGGGCGAGCAGGGAGCAGCGGCGGTAGTTGCGGCAGAAGAGCGTCCACATGGGAACCTTGAATGACTGCTACCGGCACGCCGAGACACGAAGGGAGTACTGGACGGCGGGGCTTGGCTCTTCCATGGGCGAACCGTTTTAAATCTGGGCTCCTGGATATTCCTCCTTACCGCTCCATATATATCTATTATGAATTGAGAACTAACGTGTGCAGATGGAGCCGGTACCGCGACAAAGATGGTGCCTACAGAGGATGGAGGACTTATCCAGCGATATACAGAGATTTCACGGAAGTTATTCAGCAAAGCCAAGGCGGAGACACTCCCGCCGCATCGGTCAATTGCAATTGATTTGGAGCCCGGCTACAATTTGCCATATGGGCGGATTACAATTGAGCGGAGTTGAGTTGAACGGAGTTTTCAGTTGAGTTGAGTCGAGCGGTATTCACGCAATTGCGTGGATTAAGATCACGTGCTCACGAGGCCGGATCATGGATTGGACTTAAAGATCTCATGCCATATGGACGGATCGATGAGTGGGTATTTTCTTATGATGGACATGTCACCGGATTATGGGACTGCGATGAAGAGTCAATGGAAGACGGACATTATGGAGGTCAGTAACAATGACCTTTATTGAGCTTACAGAGTTACAGGAGAAGTCACGGAATGCGGACCATACGAGCGCAATTATGCTCATAAAGGAAACGAATGGCTGGAACCAACTGGATCACAGCCGGAAATGGATCGTGGCCAGAGATGGATCGTGGCCGGAGATGGATCGCGGCCGGAAATGGATTGCGGCCGGAGATGGTTAACAAGAGATGGATCCCGTCCGGAGGTGGATCGCGGCAGGATATGGATAGCGACCAGTTATGAATGGATGACCGGAGGTGGATGACAAGAGATGGATCTCAGGAGATGGATCATGGGAGACGGATGACAATCAATCTCCTTCCCTTTCATGAAGATATTGAGGTTATACGAAGTTATACCCTTCTCGAGATTACTTACTATGATTTCAAGCTACGAAGTTACAATCGAGCGCAGATACGCAGATACGCAGATACACGATGTACTGCCGGCGGTCTGGTTCCAGCGAGTACGATGCCGAGCACTACTCAGAGCACTATTCAGAGATACCGAATCATGCACCTACATGCCCGAATTCCAATGCCGAATACGATCCCGAATCAGATCCCGAGTCAATCAGCTAGGATGCCGATGCTGCATATCATGAAGCCGTATGAGATAAGTCGTCAGCGGTGCAACGATCTTTAAAGAGGGGGATGACAGTGCCGGATTCGCAACAACCCTTACCGCGAATTACCGCACCGGAAGTGCAGGAACGAAGCACCGGGAAACGCATTCACCAATAGGGGAGACTAGCAGCGGCATATGCAAATGGAGAAGAATCAACAATTATACTCCGAGAACGGCGAAAAGTGCACGCAAGGAAGTGATGGCAAACATACCTACAGATGAATCAAGAAGCCGCATGCACGAGTTACAAACCCGAATGAGATCCCGACTTAGTCTCGGCGGTCCCAGTTCAGTCCCGGCAATCCCACGATACACGGCTGCTATGAGTTAGTCGTCGGCGGAGCTACGACGTACAAAAGGGGGATGACCGTACCGGAATCAAAATCAACCCCTACGCAAGTAATCACCGTACCGGAAGTGCTGGGAGGAAGCACCTTGGAGCGCACTTACCGGAAGAGAAACGCAGCTGGAGATTAGGCAATGAGCGTACCTTCGAAGAGATCACCAGCAGCCAACAAGCAAAACGACGATGTGGATACCCAGACAAGTGACAGCGAGCACACCTGGAGAAGGAGCGGACAGCATACCCGGAGGAAAACCGGCGAGCGCAACCAGCAATTGGAGATGATAAGTGCACCGAGCACAGGGCGGATGTCAAGTGTACCTACAAGTGCACCGAATTGGAGGATGATCAGTGCGACTGCAGGAGCACCGGAGATGATGAGAAGATCAAGTGACCAAGCGAATTTGATCTATGCCGAACGAGTGCAATTATGTCTACCGAAGCAGTTCCGAACGAGACCGAAAATGATCTCCGAACGTACCAAATAGTGTACCGAACGGCATCGCGAGCGAGTCACCGAAACACATCGCGAGAGATACTCACAGAACGGCCTCGCGACAGACAGTCACCGAATGGCATCATGAGAGACAGTTGAGACAACTACCGAGAGATGATGACTGAGCATAGCGACCAAGATCATGGCCGAATGACTCCAAATTGGGATTGAATAAGAGGATTCGCGGGAGCCCTCTACCGAAGGCACCGACTGGGATGTTTACCAAACGGCTTACCGAAAGGAATGCCGCACGACTATACTGCAGGACTATAAGCCTGCTTGGCCGATGCTGAAGGAGGATGAATATAACAACTGACGGGCACCGTGTGAGAGCCACCGGCTTCAAGAGAGGATGTCAGATATCGAGGCCGGCCTACAGAGCTATGCACGAGGGTCGGGAGAGGGCAAACGCGCCTGAAAATATATGTGGTATGAATGACCATTTCATGAGAAGCTTACGAGATAGATACGAGGTCATATATGATGGACCATCACCGACGGCTATGATACCGAGAGCTGAAGCTGCCAAAGCAGCAACAATGATCACTGATGGGCTGGGCCTGCAAAGTTGTTCAAGAGGAATTGGGAAAGCTCGAGTGCTAGCGCACTTGAACGTATGGTGAGTATGACCGGTTACTGGAATGCTTACAAGTTAGATATACCGATGCAATGGCGATGGCGATGATGATGAGCACCGAGCGGAAGCCACCATCGATGCCGCCGAGTCAAGACGAGGCTCATACGATGATTGGAGATTTCACCGAGATTACTGTGTCTAATTCCGACAATGACCTACACTTGATACGAGTTACGAGTGCGAGATTGGATGGTCGGATGCCGGACATTCCGGGAGTGGAGATATGGAGGACGGTGTCACTTTGGATGTTTCTTCTTCTCCTTTCTTCTCTCTTCTTTACTTCTTTACTTCTTTGGATCTCGGCCCAGTACAAATGGCGTCGGCACGGGTTTTTACCACCTCCGGAGATAAGTCAAGTGGAGGTGGAGTTTCCCCGTGCGCCGGATCCGCCGAATGGCTACCATATGGTACTGATCGGTTGTGGGACTTATGGGTTCGTACGTTTGCGTACGTTGAACGGTTGTTTGATTGTTTCCTTTCCTTTCCTACTCTTGTCCGGGTTTATGCAGCCCAGGGGGTCTGCACCTAAAGAGGGGGATAATGTAATGGCACGGCTGCACGTGCCCAGTGCCGGGTAACACCGGCTTTATATAGTCGGCTCGCCACGAGCCTTAGATCTCTAGCGATAATCTTACCTTAACTTACCTTAATACTACTCTACAATATTGACATCCACGTGTGCAACCGTATCTATTGATATACCTTCCTACGAGGCCATACACGGGCGTATGCCTTTACATATAACAAGAATAATAATGTATTGACTAATAGAGAACAATTCAGCTTAAGGCCGTAGAGTCGAGGGATGGCCAGCCACCTTTTAAGGTGAGCTCCGTTATCTCCTCATGACTCACTATTCTAACTGGTTGGCTTCCTTCGCCTTCCCTGTTCTTCTGCCTTATCCTGCATGCCTCATGTCCGTGCGTGCATAACACCCCTGCCTCGGAATATGAGGTCGCCGTGCTTATGCCGCGTCATCTTATGACTCGACGCCGCGTCATCTTTATCTCCAATCTCCTGATAACTTATCCCCTATCACCGACCGTGGTTCCATTGCTTTATCCGGTAGTACTTCCTGGGTTACCCGTCTTCTCGGACTGGTATATATCCAGGTTATTTCCTCCTCCGGCTTTGACGATATCCTTCCAAGCTTCATCACTGAAGTGCTTCCGCTCCAACAGTATGCCTTGGTATCGTCCATCGCTTTGGTCTTCCGTCAGTCTGGTGAACTCGTCGGCCATGATCTCTTTCCCCGGTCGGTATTGTATTTGTATTCGTAATTCCCGTATCACGTGATCCATGCGCCTCCATACCTTGGGTGTGACTAAGCCCTGGTTGGTGTACGCTAACAATGCTTTGTGGTCCACGTGAAACATCACCGTCTTTCCATGTAGTGTCCAGTACCGGCGGTCTTCTGCCGCGTTGGTCATTGCCAGGAACTCACGTTCGGATGCCGAAGCGCGTCGTTCCGCTTCGTTAAAAAGACCTCCTCTGAACTCCAGAATTTTCTCTATCCAAAGCCGCCTGCAAAAGCGGCACAAAAGAAAACCTGCAAGCACCATGAACCAGGAAGCATCAATGAGCCATGCCCACATGGGGACAATTGCAGGTTCAAAGACAAGGGGACGTGTTGGAGACAACGTTAGGGGTGCCCAGGTCCGAAGACCGGGACTGATGGGGTGAGGCATCGAAGGACCGGGAAAAAGCAGCGTCTGAAAAGACGTTGGCAATATCAGGTGGTGAAACACAGAGGAGGATCAGCAAAGTTCTTAGCACAGATGGGGGACTATTCATGTCACTATGTCAGCAACAACAATACCAAATTCCTGATAGACAGCGGAAGCACCGACAACATGTGCACTGAAAAATTCGCAGAAAATCACGGAATGGTTATTGATAGAAGTCCGGGAGGACTTAGGACATACGAACAGATGAACGGAACCAAAGTAACAGCAATAGCCACAGCCTGGTGGGAAACCAGGATATTAGGAATGGAGATGGTAGTGGAATTCGCGGTACTCCCAGAAATGGGCGGAGACGAGGCGGTACTTGGATACACCTGGTTGAAAGACTGGGAGGTAAAGCAAGACTTCGGAACGGGGGACCTGGAAATTGGTCGGAAACAACCAATAGGAAAGGTACTAAGCCGTTTAGCAAAAAACATGTTAGAAACATCTCACGTAAAAAAACGAAAGGAGATGGAAGGGAAAACATGGACCGAAGTCATTCCCAAAGAATATCACAAGTACGGAAAAGCCTTCGACCGACCATCGGACCGAGGAGAATTACCAAAGTCCACGGAGTTCGATATGAAGTTTGACATGATACCGGGATGGAAAAGATGGTACGCAAATTACCATCCAGACAGATCGCCGGAGGAAAAGAAGGAAGAAGAGGAGACCATCCAAGACCATCTGAAAAGACGGTGGATAGAAGAGATATGGGATCCAATAGTATCATGTGCAACAGTATTTGCAAACAAAAAAGATGGGACAAAACGATACTGTCAGGACTACCGAGGACTAAATGACAATACCCAACCATACCCATATAGAAGCGAATGCATAGATCGACTGTTGGAAAAGATGAAGAACTATCGATGGTACTCATCATTCGATTTAAAAGACGCATACCACACAGTTCTCGTGGATCCGGGGCATAGGAAATACACGGCATTCGAGGCATTAGGACGAATATTCCAATGGAATGTAATGCCATTCGGGCCGAAACAAGCCCCCGGAATATGGTCCGCATATGTCAAGAAGGTATTCAGTTCGTTACACCTACGGGAAGATCTGAGAGAAGAATTCGGGCCGGTGGAAAACCCAGAGGAATGGCTAGGGGTCTATATGGACGACCTGATTATTTATACCAATACGATGGAGGAAATGGTAAGGTACAACTCGATCATCCTAAGGATGTGTGAAATACACGGGTTCACAGTGAACTGGAAAAAGAGCGAGTTGCATACAGACACCATCAAGTATTGCGGGTTCGAGTTAAGTCCGGAAGGACTAAGGATAGACCCTGACAAGCACAAGGCGTTGCAGGAATACCCCAGACCCACGTCTGCAAAGATGGGAATTAAGTGGAGGGCCACCCTACAATTTAACCGGAAACATTATGCGGATCTACAAAGGGTCATCGAGCCCACAACGCGAATGTTTAAAAAAGATATAAAATGGGAATGGGGTCCCGAACAAGAGGAAGCATGGCAACGATGGGAATCAATAGTACCGGAAATACTTCACTGATTCGATCCTGAACTGGAATTACACATAGAGACCGACGCCTCCAATTCTGGATGGGCAGCGGTGTACTACCAAGTAAATCATCAGGGGGAAGAGAAAATTCTGGAGTTCAGAGGAGGTCTTTTTAACGAAGCGGAACGACGCGCTTCGGCATCCGAACACGAGTTCCTGGCAATGACCAATGCGGCAGAAGACCGCCGGTACTGGACACTCCATGGAAAGACGGTGATGTTTCACGTGGACCACAAAGCATTGTTAGCGTACACCAACCAGGGCTTAGTCACACCCAAGGTATGGAGGCGCATGGATCACGTGATACGGGAATTACGAATACAAATACAATACCGACCGGGGAAAGAGATCATGGCCGACGAGTTCACCAGACTGACGGAAGACCAAAGCGATGGACGATACCAAGGCATACTGTTGGAGCGGAAGCACTTCAGTGATGAAGCTTGGAAGGATATCGTCAAAGCCGGAGGAGGAAATAACCTGGATATATACCAGTCCGAGAAGACGGGTAACCCAGGAAGTACTACCGGATAAAGCAATGGAACCACGGTCGGTGATAGGGGATAAGTTATCAGGAGATTGGAGATAAAGATGACGCGGCGTCGAGTCATAAGATGACGCGGCATAAGCACGGCGACCTCATATTCCGAGGCAGGGGTGTTATGCACGCACGGACATGAGGCATGCAGGATAAGGCAGAAGAACAGGGAAGGCGAAGGAAGCCAACCAGTTAGAATAGTGAGTCATGAGGAGATAACGGAGCTCACCTTAAAAGGTGGCTGGCCATCCCTCGACTCTACGGCCTTAAGCTGAATTGTTCTCTATTAGTCAATACATTATTATTCTTGTTATAACTTACTTTATTGTGAGATGACGAGTTGTGATAAACTACGTGAGATCAAATTCAGCTATTACGTCACCTCAGGCCGAATACTCGTACGTTGGTTGCAGCAGCCCCACTTCGGTGTCTGGCGCTTTTCCAATCGCGAGTCCAGTCTGGTGAACTCGTCGGCCATCATCTCTTTCCATGGAGTGTCCAGTACCGGCGGTCTTCTGCCGCGTTGGTCATTGCCAGGAACATCTCCCCGGACGTTCTTAACTGTATTCTCGAAACCAGTAGAGTACGCGTTTAACCATGTCGGAAAGTAGCGTGTTTTTTGCCCTCAGGACCGAGTTTATCACTTAGCATGATGCAGTGGCACAGGTTCTGGCTAACTGGTGTTCATTCTCTAATTCTGTGTCCCGCCGCGTCAGCATGGAAGGATATTTTCTGTTCCCTTATTGGACTTGCCAATCCTCTTGCTTGTCAACCTTCTGCTCCGCGGCCGTCCTCTCACTGCTTCCCACCCTCCCCCCCCCGAACAGTAATCGTGGTAAATAAAACCCTCACTACCATCACACCCACACCCAACACCCATCTCTGGCGCAAGTATCTCGGAGCCTATATAATACCATGGGGCACACAGTATCATCGCGTCCTCACTTACCGAATCCCGCCAGAAGTTCGAGTTCGGACAATCAGTGAACTCTTCGGGATAAGTACTAGGATCTCGCGAAGCGAACGCCGTGTTCTGCGCTGCGCAGACCTTCATATTTGCCTACACAATTCGTCAGCGGTTGTGATTAAGGTTAGGGCTGTTTGACCCACCGCGCAGTGCGCCTGAATGTCGTTGTCGAGATACTGCCCTTGTCCCCCGCAACTTGCGGATCCGAGGTATAGGGTCTGAGGAGTGGCCTAGCCTTTTTTGAATATCAAGGTCGTGAGATCATTCTAATCAGATTGCTTCGATTCGACTTCTGTTTTGTGTTAACTGTCAGTCTCCCGGATTGTTGGGGACATACGCACTCTGCATGCTGGTGAGTGTGTACGTTGTCTGTCCATCCGCATCGTACCAGAAATGGTTGCGCTGGCATACTGGTAGAAACCCGTGCACCCTGCTTCGTTTCCGGCGTAAGTGATTTTACGACGATCGATCCCAGGGTTGCCAGAATTAGCGGAGGGAGGCGGATAAGGAGAGGAAAGGAGACGTGCTTCATCGTAATATCTATGCTCCTTGCCTGTACTCGTCGGTTCAACAAGTTATTGGACACGTACTAACCCTAACCGGTTAGTACGTGTCCAATAAATTGTTGAACCGACGAGTAGTGCCAAGGAGACGATATAGAGTTGTAGCATATCATAGATTGCCATAACTTCATCAAGTAGACTCGGTGTGATCCGCTAATGTCCCCATTAGCTCCTCTTCTCACTTCTGTCTATGCGAAACATACCTGTGTAAACCCTCCGCTACTACACAGCTTAAAGAATTTACCTAGATCCCCCTGCACGTTATGGATCATAGTCTCGATTCCGGTGGAGTACTCTTTGATCCAACTCTTTGATCCCCTTCAATGTCCGCGAGCAGAATCTAACCCTGGATGAGATTGTTGCCGTTCTAGGTAGTAAGGTAGTTCGAAAGTTGCGCTCCTCCCCCGGTCAGGGCGATCATTCCAGTAAAGAGCGCTTCGAGACCCTTACCAACGACGTATTCTTTCCCAATCTAAGAAAATTAGTAGCGGGAAGGAGGAGGGCGCAGAAGAGGGACAAACGGCGAAAAGACCAAAAGTTATGGAGATCAAGATGCTTAAGAGTTTCCCGTCAGCTTGAGCTTCGTGCGGAGGATTGATGCCCAGGATGATACCGACTGTCGACCTATATACACCCCTCATGAGCAGAAGGTCAGGTCTCGGGGAAGAGGGAGACATACACTGCGAGTGCTTGCGCATCGTACAACGCGTTATTATACTGTTGGAAAAACTGTCGAATAGCTGCCCCCGTCCTCATTAGCCCTTACCCCTCCCCACCCGCCCCGGGATACATATTCCAGCGATATTCCACACAGCCTTGCCTCGTCAGCACCATATGAAGCAGGTAGGTGGTAGCGGGCGTACATAAAACTGCTGATCCGACTCCCAATTCAACTTCGGTTCAGGGGCATCACACGTATTGTCGGTGATCTTATCACACGTCTTCCCTCCTTCGCCATTATATTTCAAAAAACACTGCGCAAACCCCAAATTTCCGCAATTGCCGCTGTTGACGCACCACCAATTCTATCCCGTCCTCGCACATTAGCTCCCATCCTAGAAACCGAGGGTAAGGGGCATACGTTCAGATATGCTTCCATTCTAAGCGCGTCCTAGCAGGAGGGGTCGAATGCACTAGGTGCGGTCCGTGCGCATGATGCTGCGTCGCGGGCGACGTTTTGCGTGAGTTTTGGTGCAGGTTTTGCCACTGCTCCATGGGCGAGTGAGAAGATGGCTAAGGCTGTGACTAAGACGCGGAACATGGCTGAGGTTGTGCAAGGGTTGGGAGACAATGTACGGGAGAAGTTCATGTGGTTCTTATATACACAGGAATAAGAGCTGAGAACGACCTCTAGGGGCGGGGAGTTACAGCACGTGGGGCACCGAAAGTCATGATCGAGCTCCCGAGTTGCGAGCTTCGGCTGCAACACGTGGGGCAACAATTTTCTCGTTCCCGGTTTGTCTACCCACGTGGTCACCAGCTTGCAGTCAGCCGAATTTATTCACCACCGCTGGACACGAGAGAAGTGGAAAAAATACCATAATTGTGCATGCAGGTTACATACTAGAACCCCTGCTAATTCTCCGCTTCTCATATTTGAGTATTAGAGGATGACATCGTCATTTATCCTATTCTGGTAGGATGCAACACAGAACTTGGAAGTCACGATTGCGCCACAGGTAGTTGGGTATTACAGACCAGGAAAATACCTGAACTGGAAAAGACTAATTCTCACTGACACTTACCCTCGTGCCTGGGCACAACGTCAAACCCTGCAGCATGGCGGGCACGGGCATGACTGGTGTAGTCCCGTTGGCCAACATTCGTTGTCCAATATTATACAGTAGAGTAGGTTAGACAGCAATAATAACCCTAGCAATAATAATACACGGAAATCCGGGCGAGATTCTCTCCCAGATAGCTAATATTTTTAGTGTTTTCACTGCTAGAGCAATACCTGCCCGCCCAACTCACTGTGTAACCTTTCCCAGCTCTGTCTCTTCTACGCTGCTCGTATGAAGTGATATTCCAGTGACTATCAGGTTCCTGCCTAGGCTTGACAGTTAGGGCTGTTCGAGCGATTTCCATACAGGGCCTCGTAACATCTCCTAGAGAGATCTCAGCTCCCCTTAGGGTATATTTTTGAGGTAGACTTCACGATCCCCAGCCAGTAGTCGCTGATCCTAGGGTTTGCACTCGACCCTAGCTAGCGTTTAATGATCTTATGAACTTGCATCTAAGTAAATGGATGCTAGTCTACAGCTAAGCTCAGATCAGTACCCATTAATACTAAGGAGTAGTCCCAATTCAGGCTGAGAGGCGGAGATCTATACAATGTCGTCATATACCTTGGTGTCCGCAACTAGGCAATTTAATAGCGACCAAGTAGCGCGATTTCTCTCCGCCATGCCCGGTGTTTCACATTTCTCATGACGCTAGGAGCGCAATTAAGTCCATTCATTAAGCTGTTTGAAGGTGGTGGAAGGAGAAAATCGCATATCATCACCGCTTCCATAGTTAGTAACGGACAGTTGTTGAGAAACCTAGCCGGATGGCATGCTGGGAATATCATTCTCTCCACTTGCTAAGACTGTATAGTGCTTAAGCGGGGATCTGGGATAGTAGGCGATTACTCGAAATGCAATAACTACGATCTTTGGGAGATTTTGCCCGCCAGTAGCTTCTAAGTTTCCAATTTTAGCTGACATAGCCGACGACAAAATCGTCCCATTGCTGCTGGAGGATAGTTCCTGAACCCTAACCGTTCAGGGATATTTTACAGGGGTCTATTCTGGGGTATCCCGGGATTCTTCTTGGAGAGCCAACCACGGACAAACATAGAAGTCCAGAGTGAGTACTAGAAGTTGAGAGACGCCTCACTACACTGCTACATGATATATTACTCTTTGCTACTCGTCACTGCATCTGTTGCATGTGTGAGAATGAAGACTTTATGAAGATGGTGGCTGTATGAGGATATGCATCAGGACTAGGGTGATGCGTCTCATATCAGATAGATCATACGCGTACGCATATGGGAGGTTGTACATATACGGGCCTTTAGCCCTCGAGATAGAGTGTATCAATCAAGTCAATCAACAGTTCATTCTAGCATCCAAAGTAACAGCATCGCTACTCCGATTGCTACTTCGAAGGCTACTTCGATCCTCTTTATGTATGGAAGATACAAGATTTATTTTTAGATAGATCAAGCATTAATATCACACGGTGCAAAATGAAATATCCATCTCTGACCGGAAAGTCTAGCATCCGAGAATCTCATTCTGCTCGGAACGTTTGGTATCTGAGAATCACATTCCGCTCGAAAAGTTTAACATCCGAGAATTTCACTCATACACTAGTTCGCGAATAATGCTGGACAATGCAATTCATTCATCGAATAGTGTACTCGGGTCCTGGATATAGGTGTTCGGACTCACCCGTCCTGGTAGATCGCAACACAAAATTGCAAAGACGTGATCGGGCTGATACAGTTTGAGGAAAACACAGCCCAAAAAACGACAGGAAAATAATGGAACTGACAATGACAACAGCGAACTGACGTTCAACTCATGTTCTCCCCTGTCAACACCACACGTTGCTTGCTGGGTCAATTACCAAAACAAGAGCGCCCGAACACCTACCGTTGTACCCGAGTACTCTACCACTTGAATCCTGGTTTTATGTTGTTCCTGGAAGATCTAATCGTTGCACAGCGTAGTGAAAATACCTGGGAGATTGGTACAGGCTTGTATTAATGGGGTGCATCCTAACTAGTAACCGCCCATGCCGCAGCGACTTAGATGGCACTAAGGGATAGCCACTAGTCAAAACACAGTCCGGAGGGCACAGGAAGCCGCTTTTGGTCAAAAATTTTCAATAATCTTCAGCAAGATGAAACGCCAAAGTTTTGCCAATTTCTTTGTTCGGTACACGTTCTTTGGGTGCATTTATTCAAGCGTCGGAGAATTTTGGCACGGTTAACAATTCGCAGCGATGCTGAGTAGGTCTGCAATACAGTGTGTAAGAATATTGAAAGTGACGACCTGACTAGGGGTTGAGATGGACAGAAGGCGGAGTTAGTACTCACATAATTGAACTCGCCAATTTCAGACATACTCGGGTTAGTGAAGGTCAATCCGGACACCCCATTTTGGATGAAACCCTCAGGAAATTGGGAATTATCAGTGCGCCATGTACTGAACTGGGTAAAGCGAATGTAGAAAATGAAGTGGAGTATCTCTACGTAGTCCGTATGTACCGTGAACCGCTATCACGGACTGTATCAAGTGCCTAAATAAGTGGTCTAACAATTAGTGGCATTCTGAAAATATGCTCAAGGTGATGAGAAATCTCTTAAAAATTAATCCTAAATATTCAGGCCAAGAATTGAAAATCTCCCACACATCATAAGGTGACTTGTGACGTTGCAGGGTGGGGTGCGTAGCGGAAACGTGTCAAGATATGCACCGAAGTTATGTGGATGATGATGGATATATTGATGGATATATTGTGGCATTAGTGAGAAGTGGTATGTAGCCATATGGAGAAAGATCGAACACAGGTCTTATTGGTGAGTAGCGTGACTATGGTAATGGTATTGGTTGGAGGTGATGGTGTTGGCTGGGGGTGCGGTCAGGGGTCTGCAGTGGCTACGGGCGGACATGGGCATCAACTGGGAAGTAAATTATTACAAAGCGGCTCAAAAATGAATGACCAAACACTTTTCGGTTCCTCAGAATCATTAGCACTAGTCGAGGTTCAATCCCCGCCATTGTGAACCATTTACTTTTACACAAACGTTGGTTGTGTTGAATCATGTCGTTTGAAACTAATAATTTAGCCGCTTCAAACTAGCCGTAATTAGCGATCAACAGTAAATTACGTGCAGACTGCGTAAAGACATTCCGAAAATGTAGATTCGCAGCAAGTTGAGCCCCGGTCAATACCCCAGTCACACAGCAAAACTAATACCCAGAAATGGGGTGTCCGGATTGACAATGCCTGACCCGAGTAAAACGAACCCCGGACGATCAAGTATTAGAGATAAGAATAAGGTGCGGCTCGATGCACGTGCCACCGCTAAACTGGATAGAGAGCTTTGAGCTGCCCGATTACCGGATAAGAAGCGCTCAATGTCAGAGTGAGTGTTGTACACGCTAGCGCCGGTTCAGAACCTACAGCGCTCGGCCACTCTGTTCTCTCTGCTTGTGTTTTGCCGACAGTTCAGAATCGGTTCTCGGCAGGACGGAAAGGAATAAACGTTACATGTTTTGAATCTTAATGTTTGTTATAGTAGGGGTTTAATGAGCCATGTAATGCCAGATAAGCTTAATATGTAGTGACCTCCGTATCAGATTATGGTATTGTCAATGTTCTTAAAGGGCCGGGTTGGCTGGCCTTCTGAAGAAATGGCCTGATCTGCGGGTCCTGACAAAGCCTGCGGGCTTTTAAATCATCTGCCAGGCTAGGCTAGGCCCGTTGGGGTATCGTGACTTCCTCTTTTAAACAGTGTTCGAAACGGGTCGGCCGTCGAGCTTTGGACAAGGCCTGGCCGGCCGCCCTGAGCAAAGGCTTCCTCAGTACAAGCCCGGCCAGACTATGTGTTACTGTAAGGAGGTCGCGCTTTGAATCACCGAGTAGACTCACAAACGTAGACTCGTACACGATTACTCACTCGCTGTTACGATATGGAAGTTGGGGAGAACCGTGTGCGTGTATTCTATGGTACAGAGAAGAGAGAAGGAGAAAGACTCGAGATATATACAGGAGGCATCAGCCCCTGCAGCCGTGACCGTGTATCAGACTTGTAACATCATGTACATCTGTAACACTCGCTACTCGCTACCCGCTACTTGTTGAAATATGTAAGGGGAGAACCGTGTGAATAGACTTAAGATACAGAGACTGGAGAGTAGGATAAAGACTCGAGATATATATAAGGTAGTTGGGTGCCTTATGCCCTACCGGCTGTGTGCCTTGACATCAGCTCAGCTGAAGCTCAGCTCGGTCAGGTTCATGCAACACTACTCGGTTCTTGCTACTCCATCATCTCCAGATATACATGTACAGAATGGCATAGACTCTCTCTTAGATAGTTCAAGAGACTTCACCATAGAATGACACTGCGCCCGCGGGCCGAGTGGCTGGGGTGATGCTAGTACTGTACCCGCAGATAAGCTTAGGACGCCACCGGTCACCAAGGGGTATTTATCCCACGAAAATTGTGGTTTTATCACCGTCACTCATAGCTGTCCCATATCGAGGTATTATCACTGTAGATTTCGGCAAAGGTTTACTATACATGGTTTTCTAGTAGCCGACCCACCCTTACACCTCTCGTTCTGGTGTAGCTTTTGTCGATATCCGCAAGTCCTATGGAAGATCTAAGTATACATGCAACAAACAATGAAAATGCCGTCATGAATGGTGTCCCATCGCAAATATCTTGTCACCAGGTAGCACCGTCCTAAGCTCATCTGCAGGTACAGTACTATCACACTACCACACTTTTCGCTTCTCTAGATAGGCTTCTCCACCACTTATACTAGCTTCTACGCCTCCCTAACAGTTGACAGTAGCTTCGTCTGGCACTCATTGTACGCCTTATGCATGAAAGCCCTGCATAATTTAATGATAATTTTCATTTCTGCAAGGAACCCAACACGGCCCGAAAGGTCTGTACTCCGGAAACGCTATCCAGATGTTCCATGATAAACAACTAATACCAACAAGCCCCCTCAGCTACTTATGCACGCCTCCTAAGCACCAAACCAACATCCTCCCTAACCTGCAAAGTCGTAGCAGCCCAAGACCCCTCCAGCGCTCGTCTCGCCCTATTCTCAGCCATTCCCCTTGTCTCACCTTTCTCCAACACCAAATCCACCTCCCACGACCGCAACACAATTGCCATCGTCGCTGTAAACAGGACCTGCGCAAACTTCTTCCCAAGACACTGTCGGCGCCCATCCGAGAATGCCAAAAAACTGCCCCTCGCTGGTCGGTGGATAGTAGGATAATCAAGTCCCGAAGCCATTAGCCCTTGCTGCCCTCGGTTTTTTGCTAGGTAGCTGGATTCATTACTAGCATCCCACCTTTCTGGCGAGAACTCGGCGGCGGAGGCTCCGTAGTGTTGGCGCGAACGCTGTACAGCTGTAGCGGAGGCTATAATGAACATTGGCGGTAGAAATACGGGTTTTGACGCGATGGTGAGAGTTGTGCCGGATGCACCTGTGCTCTTGGGGACGAATGGAATGATGTTGAATAGACGCAGGGTTTCGAGCTACCTTCCAGTCAGCGGAGGCTAGCGGGTGAGGACAGGGTGAAGGGAACCATTAGGCACAGAGGCCGAACCAGAAGCGGGAATACAGTCTCGTAGCGCCATTCGCGGGGGTCTGCGGGCTGGTCCAATAACGCCGCATCGACGCCTTCGCGAACCCAGCGCTGCGTGTCGGGCTGTAGCGCAAGCATCAGTAGTGCGTAGTACAACGTCTGCGCCGTGGTCTCGTAGCCTGCCAACGTGAACGTGAAAAGATTCCCCATCAACTCCTCCCTGCTAAGTTTCTTCCCATCATCCTCACTATCTTGCCCAGCTACCAGCAAGTCAAGTAGCGTAGGCCGCCCACTGGTCCCGGCGGTCGCCGCGAGTGCGCTTAAATACCTTGTGAAATCCGTGTGTGCACGGCGGTGCTGAAGGACGAAGGGAATCTTAAGACGCGAGATCCAGGGTGGCAGTGCACTAACAATAGTGTGCGCGATGAGGTTATTTGCGACGAAGGCTAAGGCCTGGCGGAACGACAACGTAAATCCGGTTGGCGGAGTGGCACCATCGGAGAAAAGGTCTTCCTCACCATTCAGCGAGTCTGGCCCAGCCTCGCGGTGAAGAAACGTCATTGGCACGCCGTAGGCCGCACCGGCGACTGTGTGTAGTGTGAGGCTCAAGAGGTCGTGATGCACGGGCGGCTGCACCGCGCTGTCGCCCTCACCGGCCGAAGTAGCTTGCCAGAACTCGACCAATTCCATCGCCTGCTGCAGTCCGGTTTTCCACACCAGTGCGTGGTTGCGCTCGCCGAACGTTGGTGCCACGTACCGGCGATGATGCACGAACTGCTCGCCTTCGGTCTGCGCCTGTCAGCGGCCGGAAGGGAAGATACGGATTGGTGGCGGACCGTGAAAATGCTGGGCCCGTACATGCTCAGGGACTCATAGTTCTCAAGCGGCTTCGGAAAGCGCTCACGGTTACCTAAAATTTCAGTGATCGCGTCGGCATTGCTGACTACGCAACATAGTAGGCCGGGAGATACGACCAGGAATACGTCGCCGTAGCGAAGCGCCATGCGGTCCTTAAGCCACCAATGGGTACTGTACGAGCCCATCCACACGTAGTCCTGCCATTCTGTTGGCAACAGCCGTATAAGGCTGTGGACGCGCGGGAGCGAGAGTAGAAATGCTGGCAGAAGGGTGTCTGGGCAGACTGGGTAGATGATGTACTTTAATCCAGTCGATCGCGCGTACCGAATGTTGGACAACAGCGAGAGCGCATATCGCAGCGTCACCCAGGAAATGGAGGCAACGAGGAGGGCAAACGCAATGGCGGTGGGGCTCAATAGAAAGATTCCAGCTGGCGACATGGACGGCAGTATCGTTGGTACCAATGAAAACCACGTTGGGGTTGAAGTGGACGTGTAGAAGCTAAATGCAGCAAGTCAGGCGGCACCCAAGAGAGAAAGTTGGATCTTGATAAAATAAAATTGACAGAGTACTAGAACGATTAGTTAATGAAGCGATAGATGTCCCTCAAATATATAGATGGGAAGTAATTATCCATATTGTGGGGGACGCCTTTTAACTTGGGTGCGGACATTCGAAATTCAATGTTACACACATACAAAATGACCCCTGTCACACATGTGATTCTTTTTGACCATAGTGAACATTCCCTTAATTTTTATAGTGCCTCAACCGTAGCAAATATTGTAATTTTGAGACTAGCTCGATAGAGCTCCTTAAACTGAGTCGATCTTAGTTCTCCAAATACAAAAACCTTTTATTTTGGTGGCGTTGAAAACTTCCTTCGAAAACACTATCGTTAAAAGGCATTGTACTTACCCAATCTCGCCAATACATTGCCGAGCATGTGCCATTGCTAACGCGCCATTACATCATGCCACAAATTGTAAAGTACACTTGATAGGTGCCATACTCTACATCAGGGCCATGTTCATGTTGCCTAGTACGAAACATATAAACATTGTATTCACTATCTAGTTCGCACTATCCACCGCCAATCCACAATCTTTTCGAGAACTTTTCTCACACACTATCCATCAGTAGTAATTCATCACTATACTTGCAGCAGCTTTGGAATTGGTGTTCGCTTTCGGTCGAGGCTACATCAGCCGATTCAATTAGAACTTACTTGTGTAACCATACATCCGACAAGCCTTTGGGGATGCGGATCGGGTCACAGATTTGCTTGTTGTTAGGCAAGAAGCGGTGTGGTTAGATCAGGAAGCTGCAAGCAGCTGAATATGATGATTACAAACAAACAAACACTGGACAATCAGACGAACGCGCGTACAAGCCACACCTTATCTGCACCATTTGTTAAACAACTAGTGGCTATTTAGGTAAAATTCCAGAACTCAACGGATTGGTTTGACCGCTTTTAACCATACAGCTGCATCCATTACCTAGAGGGTGCAGCTGATAAAACTTTACCTGGAGCTTAACAGCTAAGTTAACCCGCCTACGTGAGCGGTACGGGGGATCACACCATGCGTACAGTCCATAACTAGGCAGTTGACGGCACGGGAAGTTAATACATTGACCAATGAATCAGTGACCGAAGAGTGGCATAATGGCTTCGCTATCAACGATCGGTCCGTTATATCCTTCGCCCTTTACATCCATAGACCAGCTTGTCTGACGGGCGATTGACTCAATTAAATGTATAACACTTGACTGGCCTGGGAACTGTATTGGAATCATGCGACTGCATGGATGACAATGCATGATTCAATCCGGCTAAGTAACTAAAAAATTATTCTTCGTTGTAACATATAAGAGCTAGAGAGTGAGAATATAGCTTCGCTTTTAAACTATTCTCGTAGTGAACGTTTCTGCATACAATACCAGCCCGCAATACAGGGACCCGTGGCCGTGTCATCCACAATCCGGAGCTTATGTCGCGAGGCTAGATGGCTTATCATTACTTAATTATGATATCGCTACTTCGCTCCCAACTGGTAAATAGTAGCACAGTAACAGTGGAACCAGCAGACCCACTCCCCTCAGGACGATCTTCACCGCATGCATCCTAGACGACCTTGCTCGTATACTGGGTACGATTAAACCGTCGACAATCGGCTGACGCTGAGCCGCACTTTATTCCTTGTCCACAGAACACTTCTCCATCTTTTTTTGTGGTAGTGGGAAAGATAGAACTAAATCACAGCCTCTACAGCAAAAATATTTGGTAAAATTAATTTAAATATGAGAAATATACAAGTGAATATTTCGCATATTTTTGCGTTTTTTTAATTTATCTGGATAAGAGCTTGAATGACAGCTTATGTGTTCAATGTAAATATTTGTACTTTTCTCTGTTGCGGCTCGGCGTCAGCCGCCTGTTGGTTCAACCGTACCCATCTACTGGACCTCCCGGTGACTGTCATACTCATTCTTCGCTACAAAATACAATCATCTACTCGTTTTATTGGCAAGAATCTTGCATTGCGAGTCAAACGGATTTTCGGTGATCGTGAGCACCGTCTTACTTATTGGGGATCCGTGTGCGTGTATATTTAAGAAAAGTAATAGAGAGAGGAACCTAGTGAATGAAGCGCAACATCGATGTTGCATATATGACCGTCATCTCTTGCACATTAGCTGGGCTGATGGCTGACGGTCATCGTCATCATTAGCTGGATATGGATGGCTGAGTGCGCATGCATGAGTATAAGTACATGGGCTCTGTATATATATGGGCATACATGCCCCCACACTTCAAGATAGTTGATTAGTTAATCAAGCTTCTCTTTCAACAATCGATGTTATAGATGTACATGAGTCGGAGCATTAAGGTTCGTGACTGCTCTTTTAGATTTCGCACTTTACTCTTTTCTCCCCTACGCATCTTGGATCTTTAGGCCTGCACCATAGTCAATGCACACGGTTCTCCCCATATCGTAACAATCGATATTGCATATACAGGTCTCATCCGGAGATGAGTCTCGTATGACCGGAGATTGCTGTCTGCCTGAAGGGTCTATACATAGATGCGTACGGACGCATTCACACTTGTACTCTCATATATATATGGCCTTGTGGCTCTCTTAGATAATATACAATCAAGCTTCTCTAGCATCACTATTTCAACAATCGAGGGAGAGAGTGAACCGAGTGATACATGGTGATGTACCTCCGGGCCTTCACCAAGTTTTCGGCAGCAGCCGCCGGTTGATGTCTTACGCGGATGTCACAACTTTGTAGGCGTCACCTAAGAGAAAATTCAGATCATAATAAAAGAGAATTGATAGAGTACTAGAGTAAGTAATTAATGAAATGATTGAGTGATATTAGGATCGTAGAAGTGTGTAGCAGTGTAGCAGTAGCAGTTTAACGTTGTAGCCCAACTAGGGGAGAAGGCAATCGGGTAGGTTACCTAAAATAATCAAAAGACGATCAGTGAGACAACTATGATACAAATGAACTTGACTTTTCAATTTTCAGCATCGCAAGCTCGAATATCTGGATGATGCACTAACTTGTCCCGTTCCTATCCCATAGTTCAACCTAAAGCTGACATAATGGCTTCCAACAAATCAGCGGCATAAACAGCTCCAACTCCCACTGCCGGCAAGAGGCCTTCGGTTGAATTTTTAAGTAACATGTTACAACCATTTTTGGGAGTCTCATCTTGTCTTGATTATCAGGCACTAGCAGAAATGACTATACTCTATGTGTACTCAAATTCATGCTCCCTAGTGCACTCTAAGTGCACTCGACTTTAAGCGCAGCGGTATTCTTGCTTCAAAACACAAACTTGGTAGCCGCTCGAGAACAGCTCGGCGGATTCGTAATCAGCGAAGGCGATCACTTAGAGGGCATCGAGTAGATCATTTAATATCAAGATAAGTCTCAATCGAAGAAATATTCATGGAGTTGGCACCGGTGGATGGTTCAGTTGATGGAATCTCCCCTGGAATAATTATCCACCACCCCATGTCAACATCATCAATTACTGTCCGATTAAGAGGCTTATCAAAGTCAAATGATCTGCTCATGTGCTCTACATGGCTGCGCTCCCAGATCATGAATCCGCCGAGCCGTTCTCGCGCGGTGACCACTTTTGGGGTTTTGGACTGGGCTGGATCCGGGAGCATAAAGCGAGTGGGCTTATGAGCTTGGAGTCGAGTCCACTTGAATGTACATACCACTGGCAGCCTGAGTAGAGTGGCGGGTTGGGAGTGGTGGCAGGTGACCGAAATCATATGTATAAATATTGTGTGCTCGGTAACGTTACTATCTAGTAAGTATGACTTTCTTTGTTATTGCACCGCCAACCCGAGACCTTTTCGGAAACGTTTCTCGCACTTCTTGAGCGATAATTTGTCACTGTGCCTTGCAGCGGCTTTGGATTTGGTGGTAAGTAGCTCTCGCGCCGCTTCCAAGGCTACGTCAGCCGATCCTACTTGGTACATTGAGCGGCACAGGGGATCACATAGCGTGTATGGCTCGTAACAAAGCAGTTGACGGCAAAAAGGCGATGCCGTCCCGTTCCGTCCCGACTGATCCCGGACGGGTGAGAACACCGCAAGGATTCCGGTTTCGCATCATCCTGTATCTCGATCTTGAGATGGTTGGTCACCTCGACGATGTACATGGTCTAAGTCCTACAGAATATAATTACGCTATTCTGACAGTATGCGACCATTAAATATCGCTCACATAATCCCATCCAGGTATGGGGTTAGCGTATGTTGTGCTGGAGGCCCAAGGGCAAGATTGCGGGCATATTGGATATCAAACATGTCGCACGCGACCTCGTTCCAAGCGCCAAGGACACCGAACCCAGTGTTTTCTCAACTCTTCCTTTCTCTTGTTGACGAGTTTGGCCTCGTGGCTTCCTTGGCATCAGGAGGCCTAGCCTCGGTAGTGATACTCGACATCGGGCTCTGAGTGTGATACTTGGCATCTTTGAGTATAATGTTGTCTTTCTTTATAAACTTGCTTATTTCTTTGTCGTTGTGCTGTAGACAATACATCTTCTCTCTTCCTTATTGTTCTTAACACTTCGCTTTTCCCTCTTGCTTCTTTTCTAACTTAATGAAACATTAATTATTACCATCAATATTTCCTCTCGTTTCATCTAATGGCTACATTTTGTCTCTAGTTCACTCGCAATAGCTCCTTACCATAATCGCCGCAATAGGATCAAGACGGAACCTGTTGAAGATGTGAATATTCCATACTGAGGGTGGGTGGATACATTAGGACCAGAAAAGGATCTCTTTTCGCTGCGGAAGGCCTGGCGATCCGATTACTGCTCCTGTTCATTGTAGTCGAGGTGTTTCTGTCGAAACCGTCGATTCCGCTCCATCACGCCGCCGTGATAAGAGGAAATAACAATACAAAGGCAATCTATTGGATAAGTAGCCACTCGTCATAACTGTTGGACCAAATCCAGGCGCGTAAGGAAGCGTACGGTGACTTGTTGTGCCGCTGCCAAATTGGTGTGCGTATATTGACTATCTGCCCTATAAATCACACATACACAAGAAATAAAGTGCTTGCGACTCCGCCGCTCAACCCTAAATCAACTTCACGTGATCACCGCACTCAAAATCCGTCCAACATAACACAGCCTTTCTCATTGTTCATGTTACTGCTATAAGACGAGTTTCCTACTTCGAAGCCCGTCAATTCTGTTCCCCTCGTAGTTAGCATGGTAATTTACTAAGTAACCCTACGCTTTCCGCATTCCCGCTACTCATTATAGCTAACAAGATATCATTGCTGTCCAATTCTCGAAACCAGCCTCTTTCCAGACATGGTAGGGCTAATTTCACTACAGAGCATATCACAGAAGATGAGATAACTCCTCCATAACCTCACAATGCCAATGCTGAAAGGATAAGGATTCGGTGTCTTCTCCGACGGTCGAAGTGACTCCCACTCGACGCCGCAGAAAAGCTAATACCACTGTTCATGCTAGTTATTAAGTTAACCGGATATCTTCGCTGTCCAATTCTTAAAACTGGCCCATCTCCAGACGTGGTAGGGCTAATACCACTATAAACGATTCACGGAAGACACAATGCCAATGCTGAAGGGATAGGATTTTGTGTCTACACCTCCGACAGTTGAAGTGATTCCCGCCCGGCTCCGCAGAAGAGCAAACAACACCCTCACGTTAGTCGAAAACAATACAGCTATAACCGCCGAACAAGCGGCTCATCATCGTCGTGGCAGAGCCATCTCCCTCTCTACCGCGACTCCTAGCGATCAATTTGCTCCACACTACCTACGACATCCTCTTCAAGAGTAATCGTTTCACTACCGATGTTACTACTCCAACTAGAATATTCAAAATTTATGCATAACTTGAGCATTATGTGGATACAATAGGATGGCACACCTATAATAAGAGTGTCAATTATTATGTTTTCTGATGCAATTGCAACAGCTTTATAGGAATGCTTGTGCACAGGTCTAGGTTGTAATTTGCAACTGATTTTGAAGGATTTAAGTGTGGGGCTGTGGTTGTTGAACTGAACAAGAGTTTGGAAGTGAGGTGTCAGACATGGTTGCAGAGCGCGCATGCTTTTGGCCGCCAATAATAATTCACAGAGTTGCAACATAATTTTTCTCCACTAGCATGACTTGTGATGTTGCCACGATTCGAAAGTACATATATCAGAAACCTTACAGTCGTTTAGACACCGAACTTCGAACAGCGGGAACGAGTGTTAGTACATTCAAATATCTAGAATCGTGAATAAATTCATAGTGACACAAAAGTGTTCACCAAAAAACCGTATGCAACATTCAAATCTTTGCTTCCAGCACTCATTAAGTTTGCTTATACTAGCTATATTCTCTTGGGATTCTTGATAACTCCCTCCTCACCACCAGCGTGTAGAACGATATGCCGTGTCGTCATCGTCATTGTCGTCATCGTCATTGTCGTCATCGTCGTCATCGTCATTGTCGTCATCGTCATTGTCGTCATTGTCGTCGCTGCTTTCTGAGCTGCAATCGGAAGTATTCTCGTGTACTTCATAAGTCCTCCGTTCGCTACTGTCGGAATTGCTCTTGGAACTCTCCCCATCCACTTCTTGAGTCTCCCCATCTACTTCTTGAGTTGCCCCATCTACTTCTTGAGTCTCCCCATCTACTTCTTGAGTCTCCCCATCTACTTCTTGAGTCTCCCCATCTACTTCTTGAGTCTCCCCATCTACTTCTTGAGTCTCCCCATCTACTTCTTGAGTCTCCCCATCTACTTCTTGAGTCGCCTCATCCACTTCTTGAGTCGAAGTCATCCTCTCGATGCTTTCGACTCTGGAATGCTCGTCCTCGGGGGTTGAGTACTCATCAATGGAGTCCTCGGGGCCTCGATCGTCTTCACTGTCACACTCGCTTGTGGAGCAGTCGTTGCGGTGTCTGGGCTGCATACGACGTCTAGAACGCGTACGACCGGATGTCCGAAGACCACGCCTAGTACGAGGCGGTGTCTGACCGTATCTCGTGAGAGGGCTTTCAGATCCTGTAGGACAACAGTTGATAAGCTGTCACATTGTAAATAGATTTTCCGGATTACTCACTTCGAGATTCGCGAATCTTCTCAATGATTTGTTTGATGTGCGCAACAACCGCTAGATACGTACGTTCGGAGGGGTTACCGAATTTCACGATTTCAGTGTGATTTGCTCTCACGGGAATAGTCTGTTCCTGCGGCAGACCCAACGCCACAAAGCTTTGTTTAACCATTTCTATCTCCCTGCCACACCTTTCCCGTAGTCCAGTAGATGACTAAATTCAATTAACATTTGTTATACGTTTCGGGTTCGTGTTTGTTGCTCACCTCCGCGACAGTTGGTGTATTCAGTGTCTCATAGAAACCCAAAAGCGAGATTTTGGATGGATCGTTGAAAAGGCTGGGAACGTCGTTTCTAAGTGTATTGAGAAACGTTGAGCCTTCACGAAATTGATTAATGAATTCCACTTCTGTCTCTGATAGGCCTTTAGCCATGGCGTTGAGGTGGTCATCATTCAATCCTGAAAGTGCGGACGCGAAAAACAATATCCCATGTGTAGCATCAATAATTTTCTTAAAATTGCCAGTATTTTTAATTTTGCAATGCAGAAGAGCCTGTGATGTATGAATACACTTAAACATCACTCTTGGCATGAGTCTTACCATAAGAATCAAGATACAACCTGCACTGTGCCCTATGAATATGATTGGCCGCGTCCTCTCCTAATCAATAATTAACTAGTTCTCGATTGCAACAATGACAACGTAGAGGTGAGAAGTACAACCGGCTGCGTTCGAGCGCTTATCAACATATGAATGAATCGACTTTGGTATTGCAGAAATTGGCCGCGAACTGGATTACCGGTAAGTTTTGAATTGTAGCCATAAGTCATAACCCTAATATTCAGAATGCTGTTTGGCAAAAAATCCTTTAGCCACATTTGGCGAGTCTCGCGGTTCCTCCAGGAACCAAACGCATGACCAGCAAGACCAGTCACGGCAACCACACTGTAATCGGCCCAGTATTAGCATCTAAAAACGAGTTAAGTGTTGGAGGAGACATTGTATGTAACTAACTCCGCGACGATATATTCCGGAAGCGGAGGATTGTTCAGCGGCGTAAAATCTTGGAAATGACAGTCGACTTCTAGGTTAACTTCGGTTTGGTCGATGGCACTATTTATTGGTGCATAGAGATAATTAGCCACCGTACGAGAAGAATCGAGATTAGTGATTGAAGACTAACATTTTTGGGTCATCTGGAATCGTGATATGCCTAGACTCATCCTCGTGGAAGTCTTTAAAGTACTCTAGACGTTCGGATGTATACAACAGTGCCGTTTGTGTAGACCCACTGCACGCTGGATAAAGCCACAACTGGCAGTTTTCTTCGGATAGTCGTTCCAGAGACCAGCCTTTTGCCTTTCGCAGACTTTGGAGAAGAGTATGCTTATTCCATCTCAGTGGGACATTTGTTATTCTCCCGACTGTCTTCTTAGCGCTTGAAGCGTTCTGCAAGTGGTCTTTCTGGAGACGGTGGCCGCTACTGCTCCCCAAACTTGCCGCACTTGATTGTTCTCCCTGGGTTGTACAAGTGGGCACCTCCAATATCTCAGGGTTTTCCGTCGCGACGAAAGGACGTTTCACCGGGTGGCCGGGGATAAGCCGTGATGAAGACTCAACCGCTTTTCTTTTCTCCGTACGACCAAACTCTATCGTTGATTGTAAACACTGATGTATGTCGACCTTGCAGGCAGGTATCTGCACTGTGGATACGCTCGTGTTAAGTAGTTCGACATCCGTTGAACATTCTGGCATTTCTCTTACAACTCTATCACCGCCTCTTCAGCAGTGCCTGGACGGACTCGCCGGGGTAGAAACTTACTCCTCGATTTCTGTGTCAGACCCTAAAGCACTCTCTAATTGTTCGTCCGTCCAATCGAATGACGGTACGGAAGCCATTTATTCGATGTGTGAAATGTGCAGGTAGTGAGGTGCGAAAGTTAAGTAGGTTAATCAGGGACGGATTGCGGGGTAAAGAATGTTATCGAAAATGAGGCTCTGCAAGCGCCAAACACAACACGCAGCTTTAATATTGGGTTAGCGTCTTTCGCGTTATCTTATCGATCTGATAGAATCTTTTTTTTTAATAATATAAAACTAGCAGATTCCCACAAGAATCAGCAGTGAACAGATCTCCATTTTGTTTACCCGCTTAACATGCTTCTGATGTCTCTGTAGCTAACCTGTTCGTATGATCAATAAACAGGTATTTTTGTTAGGTCAAGATGAAACTCTTCAAATAAAGGCTGAAGGCGGCAGATTCTTGCTTCGAAAACTCCCTTAAGCGACCTTTAGAATGGCGCCGCAAGATGTCTAGTTACTGCTGGTTCAAGATAACAAAGTAAATTCATCGTTCTTGACCGCATATGCGGTTCCCATTAGCCTTTCAAAATACCCCCACTTTTCAATTTGCTTTGTCGACAAATGTGAGATTGAAGATCAGGCGACTTCCTTTGGGTAAGCGTAGGCAGACAAAAGTGGACAAAACTATTAATTTAGTATATGTGCGAAAATGTAATTTTTTGGATGGTCAACCCAAAAGATTGTCACATGAACCGAAAAAAACTCTGTAAATAGCATATGCAAGTATTTTGCATGCGTGTGCTTGCATATGCGTGCATACGTGACTGTCACTAATGATGTAACTTTGATATTATTTAATTGATGCCATTCTCGCGGTTCACCACTCGGCATGCTAAGAGTGATACCGAGGCTATAGTACTTAATAGAGAACCGTGTGTATAAGGTCTATGATACAGTGAGAAGAGAGAAGGAGAAAGACTCGACTTATATGTAGAGGATCATCGGGGAAAACTTTGATGCTTTGCCACTGAGTTACTTGCCATCGGACATGTAATACCGAGCCAGATATCAAGAGTAATTGATTTAACTGTGATTTGTGAAACAATCATGACAAATAACACGGATGAGAATGCTAACAGGTAACTTTGGACTGCAGAAGTGGGCAAAATTGAAAATGCACATATTTGCGTGCATATTGCGTATTGTATCCGGATATCGGGTGATAAACCGTGAGAATGTCATCAATATCAAAGTACATCACCGGTGTAACTGTCACGTATGCATGCATTTGCAAGCACACGCATGCAAAATACTTTGCATTTGCAAAGTTTTTCGGTTCATATGATAATATTTTGGGTTGACCATCCAAAAATTACATTTTCGCACATACACTAAATTAATAGTTTTGTCCACTTTTACCTGCCATAAAGCGAATCATTAGATAAATTGCTTCAGATGGTGTTGTTATTTAGTGGGACTGAATCGGCGGCACCGTTTTTGCTTTTGTAGCGCATGCTTGATAAACCTGTGGTGAGACTGTGAATCAGGCGAGATCGATTGTGAAAGAGACTCCGATTTATAGGAGTTAGGACTAATCTGGCGCTATTCGCGTGTGTCTCCAAACCCTCCAAAGAATCGGCGTTGATTGTCTCCCTATAGGGTGCTAGGTCGGTGGTGTTCAGGGTTCCCAAAAGTCCGGGCGACCTGGCGTCATCTGGGGCCTGAAGTCGGCATCTAGGGTCGGGCGGCTGAGCGGCTCCATATTTCCCTAAGGAGTCCTGGTGGGTGGGTGCATGCCCTGGGCATCGCCAGGGAACCTGCGGGTGCCGGTTGATTTAATTAGCGGAGATTAGCGACCAATTAGTCAATGGAATCTAAAGATTCTATTTTCCAATAACCTGATCTAGTGAACTAGCAATGTATATCTGCAGGATCCACTCCTAGATAATCCGGTACGGTCTACTGGCATTGTATACCCGAAAATTCCGCGGCTGCAAAACTAAGATTAGAAAGTATTTCCTGATAATTGTTGGGAATGAATGGTAAACCTGAATATAGCGGCGGCGAAAATTGTGCAAAATGCAGGCGTTTTCTTGCCAGTATAAACCAGGCTGTTCTCCCGCCGAAACCAATTCACACTGTCACTTTCAGTGTTCCTAAGCGGCCCGGCCTCAATTTGAAAAGCCTGCACCGCAAAAAGCCTGGCGGCCGGCCGGGCAGCTTAGGAACACTGGTCAATTTCTCTCGCTGCCAGCCCTATACTTTTTCTTGTTGTGCTGCAAGTTTTTTAGTTTCTTTCGTTTCCTCGCTGCTAGTTTTGTGCTTTCTGATTCTCTATCTGTTTACCTCTTATTTTCACTCTCTTATTATCTTTAATTCTAGGTACGGGGTTGGAATCTCCAGTTCAAAGCTTTGGTTTTTTTGCTGTCTACCATTTACTGTGCGAATGATTGTTTCATGGCTATACCTTTATTCGCTGCTCTTGTATTCGTTAAATATTTAGGCTAAGTACTGTCAATCCCTAACGGTCAATAGTCTGAGAAATTTTTGCCTTAGGGAATTGCGGGCAGAATTTTATTGCCCGGAAAATTGTCGTCATGGTACGGGCAACTTGGTACCCAGACAGGACGGACTTTTTCGAAGCCTGGTGGTGCCGACGTGGGGATACAACCTCAACTCCTACTGCCACGACTACGGGGCCAACCTCTCTCTCGACAGGTGACGGAGATGATGTAAGTAACCCTACGAGACAGAATAAAAAAACTCTTTCAGTATTGAGCGTAGTTCCTGTGCTCAGTTGTGGAACACACCGCTGGCGCTAACAGGGAATAGGAGTACCGAAGAGATTGTTGGCATATGACTTGTTGCTGTTGCGGCACGCGTAGCATTTCTTGCGATGCCGGTTATGGTACATTTATGCGCAAGTGGAGAGGCACTGAACTTCCACTAAATGGCGGAATTGGAAGTACTGCGCTTACCAACACTTGATGCATCCTTGTCACTCAGGCTTCCCAACCGTCCGTCTCGTCCGAGCATGATACCACCCGCGCCATGACGGCAATTCCCTAGGGCATAAACTTCTCAGACTATTAACCACCAGGGACTTATTGTCTTTAGCGTTAAAAATACATATTAAACAAAAACAGCAGCGGGTGGAGAAGATGTAGAGAATTATGGGAACAATAAAACCAACTATTATATACTCTTAACACCAATGAAAGTAAAAAATAAAAACTTTAAAGTTGGAAATTCTCCGCGCGTACCTGTAATTCCAAATATTCGAGACTAGAAGTGAGTGTAACAGAAAGAAAGAAACTGTGAAAGACGGCTGAAAAAAAGAAGTAAGGGAATGAGGTGCGAGAAACATGCTGTTTATGCAGTTAATAGACACCATATGATGCGCACAATTGTTTGCTTCAATCATTGAACACACATCTTATCTTCGTGATGCAATCTCTAGGGCGAATATTTCGTTAGTAGACTCATCAGCTATAACATGCTGGCAGACCGGCCTGAGTTATCCGGCAGCGGAACTTGCGGATATATATTGGTCATTGAATGGCTTGGTTTATCAAGGTTCGGAACCATCGGCTACAATGAACTAACCCCCACCATAATTCCGGCATTTGCGGGTACCCTGACATGGCCCTAGGATGTGCACTCATATACCTGGACGCCCTAGGGATACATTTTGTCAGCCCGACCCTGGACGCCGACCTCGGGCCCTGAATAACGCCAGTCCGGACCGACGGTTGGGAACCCTGTTTTCAGTGGCACTGGGAATGTCTCACCAGCCCATAGTTATTTTCATCGTTCAGCCCGGGTGCCCATTGGCGACTTTGTAACCAGGATTCTCTGTTGTCAATGGGTTATATCAGATCACGTTTGCATCCTGTGACGAGAACTCCGGATTTTATTCTCCGAGACCACCAAATATTAATTTCACTTGATGGTTTTGATACTTTGGCTACCGCCGATGGACGTGATTTGGTGGCCGCGTGCAATAGACTGCACGCACAGTATTCTAAAGCACATTATTATTCTGTGCGGTGAGAAAATTACACCCAGATTGTGACAAGTCGATGTTACATAACGATTGCCCGCAGTATTTCAGGAGAATACTATATATATACTGTTCATTCAGAGGTAGGACATCCGTGCAGTTCACTCGAGCTTACAACTATGCTTACTATCGCCGATCTTTGCTCTAGACTGTCGTTTAGGGTTATTCAATATCCTTGTTGCATTGGGCTTCATTACTCGTTGGATATAGGTGCAATGCGCATGGTAGGCTGCCGACAGCGAGCGATGGATACTATGAGTTCTCGGCAAAGTGAGTTCTCGCAAGCGATTTTAGCACGCAACCTCGTGTCCGAATCTATACTCTATCTCCGCAGTTTGACCGGTACCATCTCAAGCCTCTCCAGCATCGTTCTAAAAGTACTGTATGGGAAATATCAATCTCCGCATGGTACAGTCGCAAAGGAGACTAATTCTGAAAATGAACGTGTAAATAATCATGACAGGCGTCAGTTTGAGACTTTGCTTCGGTGGTGTGATGTGGTACAATGGAGTAAGTCTGCGGTTTCCCATGTGCGGACACCTAAAGTATAAAATAAAAGCTCGATGAGAAGTATACCTGAGCAACCAACAGTGGACAAACTGAATAAAATACTCAATACAAACTCCTTTAACTTTGCCAATGCTTCTGCTGGATATTAGCTGGTGGCAGACGGTTCATGGTCACTCAATTATTGGCAGCGCTTTTTTTCACTCCTCGGTAAAGCCTAGCGTCTTTGGAGGGGTTTTATACTATAATGGCAAGTATTTCACATGCACGAATAGTGATGAAATATATAGTGTTACAGTCCTCTTGTCTCGATTTTCACACATGAACCGTAAAAGACGTAATGGCTAGTCTACCGCATTTACGGAGACATATCGCTGTGTTTCTGAAGCTTAGCTATTTTACAACTCGTTTCAAAAGAGCCCAAGGATGTAAAGTATCGATTGCTCTATGCCAGGTAAATGTCGTTGGGTAGTGGTGCTGGTCGTAACGTTCCTGATTGGTTGTCACGGAAGGTAAGGTCCGCCTTGGTTTGTACTTTATAGTGCGTAATGCAGGTGCATGTGATCAAAGCATTAGCCGTGCTATAATTACCTAGGTACCGTCTCCATTTTGCTCATGTACGCTGCACGCTAATGCATTGTAGGGCTGAACACAGCTGACACGTGCTCCGTTTCATTCGCGTGGCTAACGAGCCTACAAGCGAGATGCAGGTAAACGTAATGCATCAGGCAATCTTTTCAGCTCACAGAACACTGCAGTGTCGCCCGCACAGACTGTTTGCTTACTATTTGCAATTGATGGCGCTGCCTTTGAAAGTGATGGGGTCATTAATTCTGGCCTACCCTCTTCGTATGAGTTACGTCCACGGATATGATAATTGCAGAAACATGTCTGTTAGCTATTACGAAACACAATAAAATTTCGAAAGAAACGTGCCACATCGAACCTGAAAAGTTAATAGAACGCCTATTTATCCCGTGCAATCGAAGCTTTCTTAGTCACGATGCTCATTCAGCTGGCATCCTCAGCTGGAAATCGCTTCTTCCTACTTCGGGAACTTTATACTCCGGGATATACGGGGGGAAGAGTGCGAATCATATGATCCAAAACCTGGGGATAAATTGAGACGAACTGCAATTGAGGACCCTACATGCTATCCATGATGATGCAGACTGGAGGAGCAATTACGCATACGGATACGCCAGTCTAGAGCGATGACCGCCTGGCACTAGGTATAACAAATCTTGGGCCCATATCTAGCATATACTGGGCTATAAACAAATATTTCTCGCGACCATATTCTGACAAATAATGTCTCCAATTGTTTGTAACCATGTTGCATTCGGCCGTTGTTGGCCATTGCGTAAGTCAACGTTCTTCGTATATTCACCCCACACGGACGTCCCGCCGCGCTTCTGTAGGCCGCTATGTGTTGTCGCACCTAGGCACAAGCGTGGAATTCCAGCATAGTGATGCGATTTGCAACCAGTGCTTTGTCCGCCCGCGAACTAATCGGGCTTGGAAATTGCTGTATGCGAGTAGCAAATACCTAAACACTCCCATGGTTCCGCCAATATAATGCTTCAACGCCAATTGATTGTTGATGTGTGGAGTTTTTACTGACTGGTTGCACCCCCTCAAGGCCAAAGACTGGATGATCGGCTTACCAGAAAGAAGGTTCTGGATCAGACGGCCGGCAGAATTGGCGGTATCGATCCTTATCCAGCACTACCCGGTTACCTAAAGTTAAATGCAAACGCTTCGTTGAGAATGAACTGAAGCTGAGATGGAGGCGGGATGCGGCTTCGGAACGCTGTCATCCCTTATACGTCTGACTTTCTACCTTGATCAACCGACGAGCTGAGAACTGCAACAAATCAGAGAAAACCAGGCGTGTAGAGGATACGTCGTCGCTCGCGTAAAGGGTGAGGTGGAGTATTGATATTGCTTTTTTTTTTGTGATGATCGACGATGCAAGATCAACCTTAGTGCGGATCTAAGCTCACGCTAGTTCCACGCAAGCAGGGTATCCCTACACCTTCACGAGCTGGGAATGCTTTAGCTTCGATGCATACACCGTCTAAGGAAGAATGGATGATTCGACTCCGCTTTTGTTTGCCATATGCTACGAGAGAGTGAACATAGTTAGCTGGCGAGCTGAGTTACTATCCGCGTTCCTTCAGATATAAATTTCGCATAAAAAGCCGAGCAATCCTACATACAATTTCCAAACTGCGTTAAGTTCATCGGCATTTTCCCACCTCCGTTCAAGTCACTGTGACATCCTTAACTACAATTTCATCAAGCCCAAGTTACAACGGTAGTCAACTACTCCGAATACTCGTCGGCTCACCAAGTTAGTGGACACGTGACAAACCGGTTAGGGTTAGTACGTGTCCAATAACTTGGTGAACCGACGAGTAGAAGACAATTTGTTCTGGTGGAGTTTCGTAGTGATGTACGCAATGCTGACTGAGTCATAGTGAACCATTCAAACGCAACTGACGATGTTCTACCTCCTCCCCCTCTCCCAAGCCGTCAATCTCAAAAGCGAATTCAAAGCCGACGGCATCATTGTCTTCCAATCCGCCATCCTAGACCTAAACCCCTCCAAAACCGGCACCAACACAATCGACAACACCGCCGTCAACCTCCTCAACTCCGGCGACAACCTTCTCCACATCTCTATTCGTCGCCCCGAGAATGCCATCGTGTTCAACACCCTTCCTGCGAACGGCAATTGGGGAACAGAAGAGAGAGTCACTCTCCAGGGTAAATTTGTTGGCCCAAACACTACCATCACCGTGTACGACCACGGAGACAGATATCAGATCCTGTGCGATTTTCATACGGTTCACTATTATACGAAGCGGATTAAGACGAATGTTACGAGCGTTTCGTACACGATCAATCAGGGACAGACTCCCCCGTTCTCAAACCCTCTCGCAGTGACTACTTATAGCTCGATGGACAAGTTGGTGGCTGGAGGATAAGTAGTCTGTCTTATCATTAACTCGAGAGAGCATTCTTCTGACAATTTTGACCTAGCCTGGAGTCGAAGATGTGGGCTGTGCCTCGTGTGGCGGGGCTTTGGTTTTTATTGCGGTAGTTTTCTTGGGCAGCGGTTTCAAAAAAAAAGGGGAAAGACACTAGGGGATGGACGTGGCGAGGGAGTCGGTATAGTTCTTGTGATATGCTATGCTCGATTAACGCACTTTAGAGCTTCAAATGAGGTGAACTTTTGCATACTGAGCTCCTGTATCACACAATGTGGTGTCCTTAGGCGTCAATTTCAAGTGCTAATAACTAGCCTCGTCAGAGATAGTACTTGACCGGAACCAGTACGTGAAAACGGGCCGCGATATCAAGCTCGTGCAACATGCCCCAATCGTGAGAACATGTGTTCCACGCAATAAAAGACGAGACGAGGTTGATGGTCTGGCACCTCATATCTTGCAACCGGTCAGGTCACGTCATATCGGTACTTCGTGTTCTGGATCTCGCGATCCTTGGACGTCCTGGGGACTGTTCTGATAATTGTTACTGGATTTGGAATCGTTTACATCCGGCTGGAGATAAATGCACAGTTCGTTGTATCTACTGGGACGAATATTAGTGGTTCCAAAAGTAAGAACACATTAAGTGTGGTGCGGCGGCGGAGGCAGGACGGCGGCCCAGACGCGGGAACACCACTTCCGCCACTGCAGCCGATGGAAAGACCAGCAAAGAACGCTCTGGAAAGAGGTGGGGAAAGCAACGGGATGGAGAGCGGGCAGATGCCGACACGTGCAAGTCTCTGAGCTGCTCTCCATGGAAAAGTGCGATAAAGCGGTGATGGACTTCCTGGCGGCCACTGATGTCGGGAAGTTCCCGCCCAAGTGGGCGGAGGAGTAAGAGCCAGTGGTCTCTCCTTTGGGATTTCATCCCATTTCCGTTGTATCTCATCGATCGTTGTTCTTAGATGCTTTCTTTTGTCAGAAGGGGACGACGGGTAGCAGGAGTGGAGCTCCGCCATCTAGCCGGCCAGCCCGGAGGCGGAGGGGATTAAGGGGCTGTCATACTCTAAGTAGAGTGAATACAGCATGATTAAAACAAAACAAAAACACATTAAGTGTAGGAATACAGCGGCCACTATTGATACCAAATTACACCAGATAAAGTTCCCTGCTAGCTTGCCATGATATGTCACTCGCAAACTGTGATGACTTCTCTGTTACAGATGTACATGATGTTGCAGGTCTGATACACGGTGCTGCTGCAGGGGTCGATGCTTCCTGTATACATCTCAAGTCTTTTTCCTTCTCGCTTTTCTCTGTACCATAGAATACACGCACACGGTTCTCCCCAACTTCCATATCGTAACATTCTCTGTTACTTTGGACGCTTCTTTGACTTGTTGATTGACTTGATTGATTCTATCTCGAGGGCCAAAGGCCCGTATATGTACAATCTACCATACGCGTATGCTCTGACATGAGACGCATCACCCCGGTCCTGATGCATATCTATGATGATCGTGGCTTTTATGAGGATATGCATATGGCTTGCATCAGGATCAGGGCGATGCGTCTCATGCCAGATAGTGCATACGCGTACGCATATGGAGATTGTACATATACGGGCCATCGGCCCTCGAGAGATCAGTCAAGTCAATCAAGCGTTTCTAGCATCTAATGTACTATTCTCTGTTGCATATCTGGTGGTGGCAAAGGTGGTAAAGGGCCGTGCAATTGTCGCCACTCTCTTGTACTATAGATCTCGAGTCTTTTTCCTCTATTCTCTATACAATAGTCTATCCACTAACACGGTTCTCCCCTTCCATATCGTAACAATCTCGAGTCCGATGAAAATACGTATCTACCGCACAACCACCTACCAATCTCTAACCGTCTGCGGCTTATTATTCTAACGCCTTCCTAATACAATGTCGCTTGACACAAAGGATGAAAAGTTTGCTTTTTGGTGCAGTTGAGATTAATTAAAGCAGAGAAGAAAGAGACAGATGATTGAACTGTCTATCGTATAAAGGCAGAATAAGATAGACATAAATAAGAAAAGACACTATACAGCGAAGCACCACCCAAGCCCGAGGCTCATAGAGAAATAGGTAGCGTACCAAGCCCATGGTAGTCAGAGAGCCAAGTGCTGTATTAAGTCTGAGGCGAAGTCTCAGCTTGTAGGCTAAAGCTAGTTCCCGCCTTAGTTATGATGGTCTTCAGGCTAAATCCCTTAGTCAACAGCTGCCTCTGAACCTATCAGTGCGACTTCTACCCAAATCACTCTCCTAACTTGTGCGCACGCTTGTGAGTGTCATCCCCTAACCCATTAAGCACTTCCCTAACCTCTAATTTTAGGACCTCACCTCTAACCCCACTCGCTGATCGCACCAGGAGCAGCCCTATCCGCGGACAAGGTGTCTTATCTGCTGATAGGGTGGAGCTTAACATTCATTGTGAGTGAAATCTGGCATTGATTTTTTTGAATTATGAAACATCTAGACTAGGTTAGTGAGAGATACATCACACTCTAAATTATAATACTGATGAGAATCACAGCTATTTACTCCATATATGTTATGCTATACAGTTCGCAGCGATGCCAGCTGTTTGCCCGATTCAGGCGCTGTCTATGCTACAACTGACCAACGCCTTAATGCTCAAATAGAGTACAAGTACCTTTGGACTCAAGAAGCAATATTCTTCCCTAAATTTCCTAAACACGTAATATTAAGTATTAATTTGATTTTGTCTACTAAGGACGGAATTCGAGTTGCGGAGTATATTGCGACAATGAAGGGGAGAACCGTGTATTGGCTATGGTGCGATGCCTAGGTACAAGTTTAAAGGTCCAAGATGCGTAGGGAAAGAGAAGAGGAAAGTGTGAAGTCTAAAAGAACAGTCACGAACCTTATCTATCAACAGAGTAACCTAACATTTCCTTTTTGAGTCATGAGCTATGAATAATTACCTCGGTTCAGATTATTTTTCCACTTGTCTCTGACACATATAGTGATACTCTAGCCGACTAAGGGCCGATGCTACTCGGTGTATTAAAGGTTCCCGGACTTCCCACTTAGCTAATGATCCGAGACATTGTCTGGGACACCAACTGCATTTGGTGACAATAGGGTCCGTTTAGGGCATTAGCCGCTCCTTAACAACCATCCAGCAAATGGGATCGTACCAACTAACTAGATCGTACATGTATTGTGCGGTTAAAAATATGATCAAGAAGTTGAATTGTATCGAGTACAAAGATAAAATATGCTAGACAATATACACAAGAAAGATATCATAACAAGGGCCCACTCCGTACCCAGTCTGAGAGAGTCGGGTACCGTAATTAGCTCGAGGCTACAGGAGAATTAGGTACCGTACCAAGCCCGAGGTCGTTCGGGAGCATACAGTTACAAATGTATGTTTAGGGCTAAGAGCTCATTATGCCCGTTTGTCTGAAACCATATTTCAGCGGCTTGCGGCCATTACGTCTACAATTCTCGCGTTTCAGCCATAACATGATGATTCCCGCTTCTTCTCTAGAACTCTGTAGATAGTTTCACCTCATCCAAACGTTCCGTTCTGCCTCTAGGTGATGAAGTAAGTATGCCAGCGATCCAGATCGAATGTGGGCGCAACATCAGTCGATGAAATGCGAACTATAGGAATCACGTTGCCACGAGGTTCAAACACACCGTTTTACTAGTTGCGGGTTTGTTCAGTCGCCAATAGTTGCTGTGTAACTATTTGCAGCACTATCGAGGCAACTATGCATACTTGTCAATGATTAAATGCTAGAAATAGTCCATCTAGTCCGTTTGTGGCCTTCCGATCCGGGATTAACAATGTCAGCTCAGGACCACCAGAGAAGTTGCGGATACGGCGGACACGGGTGCTATGTATCACAGATCGCCTGATCATACTGGGATCAACATTTTGGCGGGATACAGTAACGGTTGCAGGTGAGTTGCCGGTGTACATACCATTGTGATACGCCCATTCACAGAGTAGCTCTACTATATGTAGATGGATTCCGCGTTATTGTTGGCCAGGTACTGGGGCTGGCTGAGGTCTAGTGGTTGGGTCCGCTAAGGGAAGACGAAATTGAGCATTCTTCCAAAAACTCATTATGATATGACCTCTGTAAATGTGACAATTCTTGGGCGATTAAAGTCAAGAAAGGCTTGAATGAGAGCTCAGAAGCAGCTCTACAAGAGAGTGTACGACGATCTTAATTCAGACCAGCCGTTCAAGAGCGTTGATAAGAAATGCGGCTTAGCAAACCGTGGTTCACGCTAATCATGCAAATAACTGTATTGCATAAAGAGTCTCAGCCTTCGTATGGCCGGAGTTGATACCTCATATGGCTGGTGATTGCTGTTGGGCTGAGGCTCTCAGCTGGGTCTACACATAGGTGCGTACGCACGCATTCACACTTGTATGACCATATATATGGCTTTGTAGCCCTCTTAGATAGTTCACAATTAAGATTCTCTACCTCTACTTTTAACAAGATGTTACTGTGAGAAGATGATTGAATTGTGTAGAGAGCTAGTCTTGACTCTCGTGAGAGAATATATGAACAGCTATTGAAAGCAGTAACGCACACAACTAGGATCTCTTTGTTCACAAGCATGCATATGTGCCATAAATTGAAACCGCACACACTCCAGTGATGTGAGACGTGATGGTTATACCATTGGCCCCCACGTTTAGGTAGTAGGGGTGATGAAAATAAGGTTTGGTGTATGAATACATGGAGGGCTTACCCTACAGGGTTGGCAAAGTCATAACAGTATTCAGTATTGCTCACGACAGCAACTACCATATCTGTTATATCCCCTCAAACTCCCAGAGTGCTATTGAAACCCTAGCATCAGCTTTAGGTAGCCCACATTTATTAGGGGGATATCAAGTATTCGTTAGACAACTTTCCTTGATTTCTGGGACATCGCTGTACATCTTTAGCCAGGTACTATCCTCTACAAGGTTAGATTTACACGACAACTATAATTCACATTTCGATTTATAGTTGAATATCCCCAAAGAGCGTATTTTGTAGCTGAGTGCTATAGACTGCCAGTGTGTTCTGAAACACGATGCCGACGTATGGAATGCGGTAGCACAACACATGAGAATTGAACTGTCTCTAGTTTTGCTGAGGTGATGGCGGTCATTAGGCAATAGCATAGTTCAAACCTTCGCGCAGGAGACAAGCTACTCTGGAAGCATTAGTAATATTCTGACCTATTTGAGGAATCGCCCCATCCATGAACGGGCCCGTACCATCCATGGACAGGGCGGCTCCACCAATGGTTCCGCCATTCATGGACCCATGGATGGGACAGGTGAAAATAATTTTTTGTAAATTAAAATTGCGCTACTAAGAGGAGCTAGCAATTTAGAATAATCTGAGTAAAATAATTACAGATAACTAGTAAGCGAAGCGAAGCTAATAGTTTTCCTCTATACAAGGCTCTTCATGTCTATACTATACTGTTACTTGAAATGCACTGCATCTAACCTCGGCAGATGGGGAAATAAATGTTGGGAGAAATTTCAAAGTGGTAGGGCAGGTGGTGAAACTAATTAGTGAAGCGAAATTTTTCCACAATAGAAAGGACTGCAAGTTAAAAGTGAAACGAACAAACTAATTGTCCTGTAATGGAGATATATAGCAGTGCAGCGAAGCCAGTAGACTTGAAATGACATATGGCAGCAAAAGGAAGCAAATAGGCTTACAAAAAATAGAAGTATGTGGAAGCGAAGCGAAGCCAATGGACTTATAAAAGAAATATATAGCAGTGCAGCGAAGCCAAACTTATAAATGAGATATTTGGCAGCGAAGCAAAGCAAATGCGCTTATAAAAATAAAGATTCATAGAAGCGAAGCTATTTTTTAATGTGCGAATTTAATTTGCAAACCTTATTTTCACCTGCCCCATTCATCCATGCACAGTGGCACCATTCGTGGAACCGCTGTCTATGGATGGTACCGCTCGTCCATGAACGGGCGGCTACCACGAATGGGTCGCAACAGTAAAGAGATCTTGCGGGGATAGATGTTGAGGTAGAGTTGAGTAACACCGACGGCTGCCCTACAACTGAACACTTGCTGTTACCATTGAGAACGTTGTTTAACTCAAGGCAGCACGGACCGACTCAGTAGTTGTCAATGATGAAAAAGCAGCCTATGGCTCGGGACTTCAAATCACTCAGGATCAGCGGTAGTTTCTATGCGCGGGGAAAGCGGAAGAACACCCTTCCAAACTATCGTGAAATTGAGTATGATAGCAAATTATTTTGAAGCATGCGAAACAGAAGAGCGATACAGTTCTATCCCCTACACGCTCGGTATCCTTCTATACGTATGCTTTCTTCGAGTTTATTCTGAGTAAGGATCACCGTGTGATGAAGACTTTGATTGCCTAGCCGGACTTTTGTGGCTCATTTACTCACATTATACCCCAAAGTAAAGGATACTAAGTCACACTATACTCGAATGGAAAACGATACCAATTGAGAGATACTGAGCGTGTAAGGGATAGTCTCGGACTTTACAACCCGAAAACTGGTAAGACGCAATTCTCTACGTTTGCAGTGAGATGGTTGTTTCTTTGTGCTTCCACCCTGCAGACCGCTCGAAAAGAGCTGTAAAAAGAGCGGGAAAGGCAGACCAATAAAGTGAGATTGGGTGTTGGGTGTTGTTTCTACGGTCTGGTACTTTCGCGGAGACTATTCCTATCTAAGCATTTAATACATATGAAGTACCCTACAGCCTGATACGTTATAATTGACATGACCATTCTTCACATGAGGGCTGCATGCTCAGCGAGATGCATCCGAACGACGTGCATCTACGGCCCGCACCGAGTTTTCTCAGCCTATGGGAACTTCTCACATCAACATCACTCCTGGAGACTGTACTATTGCTTCCGTTTCAGAGCCCGCTTTGGCTCAGGAATGATTCGATGGTGAATCCTGGCCTACCGTGACACGAATTCGTTAAGTCAATGGAAATAATAATTGCAGACACATCGGCAATTTATTGCCGAACACAATGGGATGTTGAGAGAACAGGGCCACATTCTACTTGAAGAAACTATCAGCGCGCTAATTGGTTCCTTGTACTGGAAACCGTCGTTGAATTCCCGGCTGGATAACTCCTGTTCATATATCTGCCGGAATTACATATACCGGGGTATACCGCAGAAAATGCAATCCTGTGGTGTAAACCCGAGGACGAACTGAGAAAAGTGATCGAGGCAAGACTGTGGAATGAAAAATTACCAACGGTGATGGCAACTGCATGAGCAGTTCTAATCATCTAACGCACATATATTCGCTAGTTTAAAGTGGTGACTGCTTTACAATCTAGATAAAGCAATCTTCGGCCTGTTTCTATATTTTGGGCGGCAAACTGAAAAATTCTCTAGATTGTTAGAGGCATAATCTATTCATTAGTTTATCTATTATAGACTAGATTTGGGCGGAATTATTGCAGTTGCTGCAGGGGGTATGATTGGTTGCATAAGACGTCCAGTTGATCCACAATGGGATCTGATTGGTCAAACAAATGAAACTACTGGAAGTGCCACAAATCAGCCCAAACCGAGGGTGTAGTGGATATCATGTTGCATTCGGGCCGCTTGCTGCCACTGCATAAGCCGCTATCCGTTCATCTTCAGCTGACTTTGCTCCAGTCGGCCGCTGTTTATCGTCCTGCTTGGGCACAAAACTGTAGTTGTGGCGTGATCGTGCCTTTATCGGAAGGTGCTTTGCACTATATAGCTCACGAATTGGCGCGCTACAATGGCTTTATGCAACGAGCCGATATGTAAACTGAAAAAATAGATGATGCGTTCTACTTTTCCAGTTATGAAGAGTTGATCGCCATTATCGTGCCATGCAATGTGTCCGGAGTGAGTGCATATCTAAGAGACTAAAGACTGGTTGATCAGTTTACGTGAAGAGAGACCTGTAGATCACGAAACAGTGTTGAGGCCTACAGAACTTGATCATTTACACCCCCGCTCGGCAATACAGGGTGCTCGGGAGTTACATGCAAACGTCCCTCTGAAAAAGTAGCTGAATCTCAGGCGGGATGCATCAGCCGAGTGCGATCGACGATACAAACTCAACTTGGCGATGCGCATATCCGGTTCCACAGAAGCAGGATCTCCGTACGGTTCCCGAATCGGGAATGCTACTTGCTTCGGTCCAGCCTGGTTCCTGTGGGGGCATGGATTAAAATTTCTAATCGCGTCTAGGTAGGCTTCGTACTGGGAAAATACTTCCACATGTACGATAGAATGGAGAACGGAGGCAGGTACCCTTCCTGCGAAAAGATACGCCCAAGAAAAGCAAAATAGGGGGGGTCTACACCTTGAGTCATTTCCCCTATACCGAGTAGGTATCAACGCTCACATGCGAGCATTGCCTTCTCTTCGCGTTATTCCGGTCGAGGATTTTCCTATTTAAAGGCGAGTGTCTTCATAGCTTCTTTAGTTCATTAGCATCTTCTTACTACAGTTCGAAATCATTTTGACATCCTCCTCTTCAGTCCTTCCAGACCAAAGCTTTAACGGTAACTAGCCACTTTGAATATAACGCAGTTACTTCTTTTCTGGTGCAGTTTCGTAGTGCCGCACGCAATGCTAATGTAGACACAGAGAACCACTTAAACCAACTTCACCATGTTCTACCTCCTCCCCCTCACGCAAACCCTCGAACTCAAAGAAGACTTCGCTCCCGACGGCATCATCGTCTTCCAATCAGACAAGCTAGACTTGAATCCTTCTGAGGACGACAACACCTCTATTAGCCTCTTAAATTCCGGCGACTGCCTTCTCGTCATCGCCATCCGTCGCTCTGAGAACGCGATCGTGTTCAACTCCAAAACTGCGGAGGGCGATTGGGGACCCGAAGAGAGAGAAACTCTCGATGATAAATTCCCTGGCCCTAACACCACCATCACCGTGTACGATCACGGAGACCGATATCAGATCCTGTTCGATTATCATACGGTTCATTATTATACGAAGAGGATTCCGAAGAACGCTAACAGCATTTCGTACACGGTGAATACGGATGACACCTCGTCGTTCTCGGACCCGCTCGCGGTGACTACTTATACGTCTATGGAGCAGTTTGTCCCTGGAAACTGATAAGTACGTTGCTCTCACCATTGACTCGAGAGTGCTTCTGACTAATGTCTAGCTAGTTGGAGTCGAAGAAGTGACTCGTCTGGCTGGGTATTGGTTTTGGTGGGATTGTTTTCATAAGAAAAGGGTTTCAAAACACGCAAAAATACAAAAAGATGGACTAGTGGATGGACGTGGTCAGCCTGTTGGTACTGTTCTTATGATGTGATATGTTGGATTAAGGATTAACGCTCTCTATGGCTACAATTGAATTGAGTTTCTATGCTTCCTGAGCTCCCGGTATCGTGTAACATGACTTTGTTGTTGGGTGTGAGATTAATCGCAATAACTCTAATTAGAGTATGGCAGGATCCCGGGACGTCCCGTGACTGTTTGTGTAACTACTGTTCGACAAGGACCGTTTCCACCCGTCTAAGGGATGTACTAACGGTTTGTAGTATCGACCGCTGGAGAATCGATGAATATGTGAGGAGCAGGGATACGGTGGTGATGGTTGACACCAAATTAGCACCACATTATATTTGATAATAGCATATCATTTATGAAGTCCCCGGATATCTCTGTTGCATAAATAGATCTCAGCCTTCGAACGGCGATTTACTGGGCTGGTATTCTTACGGGTTGACGGTGTTCAGCCGTCTCTATACATAGACTAGCACTGGTGGCGGCTTCGCCGCCCCCAGGGTTATGGGAGGATGGTGTGTGGTTGATTGAATCCTCCCCTGAAACTTCTACCACACACCCATAACAACTTCACAAACATTTGTCCAATAAGTACTGGAAGGCCTTGCACGATTGTAGTTCTCAAACTCAAGGTTCTAGGATTAAAGTGATTGTGGATTCTCAGTCTGGAAAATTGTGGTCTGCTATCAGGCATGGCTCTGCCTAGATATGACACATGGTTGAAAACCATGGTGTGCTGGATGGTCTGGCCAGATGCAATCTGTATAGAATAGTAGTAGGCTTCTGGCTGGATATAACCTGAATAGACTGGCAGGAGACAATCCAAATGGGTTGGCTGTCAGCTGGTTGGAAATGATTTGGACAGGCTGGCTCTCAGCTGGCAATACATGATCTGAACTTGTGCTTTCCACTGTCAGGGGTCAGAATATGATCTGGATGTGTTAGCTTTAGGCTCGATGTATGCAAGATTGATGTGATAGTGCTTTGCTAGTTGGAGACAATCTGTAGAGGTTAGGTCTGTGCTGGTTGGTAACAATCTGGACAGATGTAATGGCAGGCGATTTGGGTTGTCATGGATAGCACATGGCATGTGCAGGTCCAGGTATCTTAGTGTTCCTTCGGATTAGTGTCTTGCTTAGTATGGAAGTGGCGTCCTTGATTTTTTCGCTTGTATAATCTCATTCCGGTATAAGGTTGGTGGCTGTTTCTCGGACTTTGTCCCATCAGCAAGGTCGGTGGCTGTTGTTCAAGTGTTAGGTCAGTGCCTGTTGTTCCGATGTTAGGTTAGTGCCTGTCATCCCGGTGTTAAATCAGGGCCTGTTGTCACATCTGCGATGTCTGTACCTGTTGTCCCGGTATAAGTTCAGTGCCTTTTGTCCCGGTGTTAGGTCAGTGCCTGTTGTCCTGATATGAGGTTGGTGCCTATCATCCCCATGTTAGGTTAGTGCCTGTTGTCCCAGTATGAGGTTGGTGCCTTTTGTCCTGGTGTTAGGTCAGTGCCTGTCGTCTCATCAGCAAGGTTGGTGCCTTTTTTTGTTAGTGCTATCGATGTACCCAGCTTTCTTCATCAGGCATTTCAATCCAACATTGTTCGCAATGTCCCTAGAAATATTATTACTTCCTTCGGCGTTCACTCCACTTGCAGGGTAGGAATTTGTCATTAGTTTCTTCTCTCCATATTTACCTGTATTAGCTTGTGGGTGTCTTTCCCACTATTCCATACTCAGCTTTCCGAATCAGCATCCGCGTTTGAGCTCCATTTGTGGTGAAACAGCAGAGCTAGAGGGTGGAGAGCCTATCGTCAACACTGCACCACACCTCTTCCGGCATCCAAAAGTATTCATCAGAAAGAGTGGTTTTGGCTCAAGGAGTGTAGGCAGAGGATGAGAAGATATGATACTACCTAGCCATGAGGATCCATGCAATTGCGTGGATCTACAAAATCTCGGAAAGAGTGAGTGAGATCAAAAGATGGGAAAGATAGAGTGTGTAATTCGTTGTATCATAAGATGATATAAAATGTGATGAGTCTCTCTACCCCATGGTCTTCTGGATATATACTCCCCGTCGCTCCGTCCATCTCCGTTACACCTGTATCTCCGTCCGCCCCTGTTGCCCAGTCCATCTCCATTATCCCTGTACCTTCGTACACCCACCATAGCTCAGTCTTCTGCGAAGCTGAGTTGCGGTGGTGGTGAGAAACAGATTTTCCCACCACAATGTAATGTATATATGAATTGTACATACTTTGATCCTGTTTCACCTCCACATCTCAGATTTACCATGTCATCAAAATTGATAGAGTGGCTGTACAAAAACACGCGAAAATTGCCACCAGATACTACACATGAACCATTATCGATAATCATGTGATCAGTTTCGATGACATGCTCAATTTGAGACTGCAGGGTGCAAGAGCATTGAATTCTGAACATTTCATGTAAACATTACATTATGATCAGAGTTGAACTCAAATACTTAATTGGGAGTGGATATTTGAGGATATTTGATGGGGTATGCCAAGCCATCAAAATGCTTCAAGCTGTGGGTTGTCAGCCAATAAAAATCCTTCTTAGAGGTACGTACCACAAGTCAACCAATGAGAATGCTTCGAGCCGACAAACCATGTGTATATATATTAGAAGATGAGTACGTACTACATACGCATTCGTATATGGACTACCGTATATGTATGGCCTCTGTGGCCCTCTTAGATAGTACAATCAACCTTCTCTATCATCACTGTTTTAACAATCTCGAGCCCGATGAAAATTACTCCCGAGAAATCTTGTGTGATAGACATTCTGATTTCCCTTGCCCCGGGGAAAAGGTCCCGAAACTTCTTCAGACAGATCGTTTTGTGTGCCATACAAGTGAAAACTAGATAGTCCGCCTTAAGACCAGTGCTGATCAATGATATTGAATCTCAGTCCTCTCATAAAGGGTTCTAGTGAATAGAATTTTGCATTCCTGCTGTACTTCATGGTGTATTTGTAAGATGGAATATAGTTCCGGCATAACTGTATTCATGTTCCTGCACTGTATGCATCCCTGGAAAAAACACCTGACTAGGCTCGGTGGTCTTCAATCAGGCACCAGGCAATGTTGGCCGCACTATCAATAATATGTCTTAGCTAGAAAACATTCTCCTCAAGTCGTCCAAATACCTCCAGCATACATTTCAGTCACTTTGACGAGACGATATACTGCCTTCGAGGACGGTTCGATACATCACTGTACCATTGCGAGTCAAATACTAGTACCAAAATCATGCTTGATGTGACGAATGGAATGAAAAAATTATCTTCTCATCCCTGCGGCTTTGAATACATAGCATTACACGAAAGGTACTCATTGCTCATGCAGGTAGACCCATTCATACACTGCCAAAGTATCCCCTGCGAATCCGCATCACAAAATTGAGTCGTTGTTGAATTGTGGGGAGAATTGCCTGTATATAAACTATGGCGCCGACAGAAGAGAAAGGGAGAATGAATTGATATATAGACAGATAACATCGGGATGTCGATTATTTGCCTCTACCGAACTATAGTCATAACGAATAATGTGCTATGATCATGTACGAAAGAGCGCAGTCTGGTCGACATCCGCAATTAAAAAAAAAGGTACGCCAAGACTTTGTGGGTAGCTTTACTTACGGCGATACCTTCTGTTTGAATTTGGTTCCTCTTCCTCCTCCTCCGCGTACCCGCTCGCTTGCTTGTGTATTTGATATATGTAGCGAGTTTTGGAGTCTCTAGACCCCCACCCCTCAGCTCTAGCGAAACCATTCGAAGGCAGATAACTATTGTTTGTTTGGTTAGGCCGACGCAGCGCTGGCTTGCGCCAATTGCGGTATTAGGCTACGATAACATCTCCTGAAACCATGCACGTGCCTTCAAATGGCTAGATCTGGTCTATTAACCTGTGCGCCATTGATTAGGAGTGGAAGGGTTAAATTTTATTGTGCTTTCCTTAATTGTCTATACAATTCACTCTTGTAAATGGAGGGGAGACGGACGGGATATGTGGCATGAACGGTAGCGGGTGCGGAATCAATGATTTGGACTTTGGAATCTAAGCTTCGAGGGTAGTGATGAAAGAGATGTCGTTACTTTTTAACTGACATAGTGTGGCATTACTAACCGCCCCAAAAAGCTTGGGGGTGCCTCGGTAGAATGGTAGCATTGCTTATTTCGGGGATGGTTACAACTAACTCGGGAAATTATAATTGAGATGTGCCGCGCGGCAACGAAACAAGCGATCCAAACAATGCGGGATTGCCGCTACACGTGTACCGATGACATCATATAGGCATGCATACCCAGTAAAATGAATCGGGCCGAAGAGTGTATGCAAGCCCATGTCGGAGTGCAATACCCCTGCGCATTTACCGCAGATTTGGCGATTAACTACATAACATCAGACAATCCGGTGCGTTTGAACTTCACAATTCCAATGGTGGAAGATGCGGCTACACCGTCGAAGCTTGTTTCGTACTGGCGGAGCTTTAACTGCTATACTGGAACGGGGATGTCTTGGCCCGAGGGTAGTCCTACGTTAACCACCTTCGAACATAACTATGAGCCTTGTGACATTTTCTCCCACATCATACTCCACTCACTCCCGGTGACACCTCTTGTACTTGTACGATACATTAAATGAACTCATAACTCACAAACCTGAGAGTTAAATGCAGTCAATGTACTCGAACTGTCCAAAGGCTTGAACTATCCCCATGCATATACCCCCACACCGAGCTATAGCTTCTCACATTCATCCCAATAATACGTCCCGTTGGGTCAAGTCTGTTCCCTGGGCGGGACTGTCAATTTCGGGGCAGAGAAGTTTGGACCGTTTGAGACCTTCTTGGACTACACGACTGCGGTGCCTTACAGTCCATGGGGGCCGAAAATAATTCAACAAACTAAAGCAACTACAACTATAAATCCTTTGCACGTATCTGAATGCCAAACAGAATCTTTTGTCTTCCCAACAATCTGTGCTAGGGCCTTCTGTATCTCACTCAGTGTTGCTAAGCGGCCCGACCGGCCGCAGGGCTTTTTAGACATCTGCAGACCTGCCAGGCCCGGCCTGAATTTAGAGGCGGCCGCTAGGGTAAGCCTGCCAGGCCTGTGATTTAAGAGCCGGGCAGGGCTGCATATGTTTGAGGTCTGCATATATCTTCGAAGCCTGCAGAAGCTTGAGCCGGCCTGCATAACCATAAGTTGACCTGCAAAAGCCCGGCAACCCCGGCTATAGACTTTCGTTAGAATTTGAACATTATTCTTCAGGCCCACCCATGCTAGTGTCAGACTACAGTCATCGATAGAGAATCCTAGTCCGGAAACTGTCGGCTCGGATAGACCGGTCATCTCGGTGAATGCCCCGGACGAAATGCTTCTGTGGGGTTCCGATATACGCCAGTTGGACCGGACCGTTGAGATTCTTGGTTCTCGGTTACAATAAAACCTACTGATGTCAAGCACTGGGAAATTCTGTGTAAATTTCTAGCGATTATCTGTCTCCTCACTAACAACGGGCTAGTGCTTCACTCGCTGCCGACCTGCAGCCGACATTTAGCTAATTATTTGCCTCCCCTTCACCTCCGAATTCTTTTTCTCAGGTCCGCCACCTCTTTGGTCAACGCTGTTTTCTCTACGCCCAGTGAGGTACATTTAAGTCCCATATCCTTCTTCTCTTTGCACAGGGAGGTGCATTTAGCCTCCCATCGCCCCTTCTCATTGCGCAGTGACTCGCATCGATACTCCATGAGCTGATTCTCACGGCTAAGGGAGGCGCATTTAATTTCCAATTTCGTATTCGCCTTTCCGCGTTCTTCAGATTCCTTTCTCTCCGATTCAATCAACCTTTTCGCTTTCTCCCAAACGTCAACCACAAAATCGCCACCTTCAGATATTAGCTTCTGAAATGTGGGGTTCCCGAGCAGCTCAAACATTTTCGCTGCGCAGAACGTGCTGATAACCCGTCGCATGGGCTCTTCCGAGTTCACAAGGGAGTTGGTATTTGCGTATACGTATTCAACCAGGTGGACAACACTTTCGGCGGTTTTTGAGTCCTTTACTGCCGTGGTCTGTGACAGGATCATATGCAACCGCCCGAGAACGGCCTCTTCGAGTGCAGCGGTGTTTGTGTACTGGGCGAGAGTGTAGAGCTTTACATGGGCCATGGAGATTGTTGAGAAGTCGCCCATGTCGAAAGGTGTATCGTCAGGCGTAGGTGTGGGCTGGGGGGCAAAGCAATGCAAGAGAGGCAGTAAAGGTTGATGAATATCTAGTTGGGGCTTTTGTACAGTCGGCTTTGGTGTTGGTTGGCTCTCCACTTCAGCTGGGGGCGTCTTATCCCCGGAACATTCCGACACAGAATAGCTCCCAGTATAAGTCCATTCCAAATAGCACTTCACAGTAGATTCCTCCCACTCACTCCAGTCTACCTCGCGACTGTGGCATTCGGCCCAATTGCCCTCGAACATTGCATGCAAGGCTTTTGAGTTTGCGGTAATAAGGCTAGAGTGTACCAAGTACGGCCTCTTTGTGACGCCTACAAGGAGGGTCAAAGGGGAAGAATTGAAGTGGCTGCTTGTTTAACTTGTTTTAATTTACGTCCATGCTTTGCTGCGGGGAAAACTTACGCGCAGATGGTAGTCCCGGCCATTCTGACTCGTCGTGATAATTGAGGGAGTAAATGTATATGGATGGTTTTGGATGCCTTATGGGTTCGAGAGTTGGGGTTGTAGGAGACGATTGAGTTGTAGGAGGGTCCTTTGTTGGGTTAGCTGATGTGCTTTATTGTAATGACTATTAACTTAGCAGGGTTACCGCGCACTTTATGTTTATTGTTGATTGCACATGCTTGCGTGCAGGATGTTAGTTTAGGGGTAATCGTGTTTTGCTTCGTGCCATGGGTTTGAGAAACAATAAATGCGTAAAAATATATCTGGACCGACAAGTGACCGCGACTTGAGAAACAGACATCCTTGGAGAGTGTGCATACATCATACACGCACCACCCTACATGTTTCCCGGCATAATTTTGACCGTCACTCCGGCTGCGACTGAACTTACGCTAGGGAACTGTCGACAGAAGCATGGCCTCAGGCGAGGCTGTAGGGGGTGGAGAAATGATTGTGCGGGAGCCCAGGCGAAGGTATAGTACAATTACGGATACTGGAATGGGATGTTCTGGTAGGGTCAAATATCATCGCAAATAGAGTGCCGGGCGTGCAATCTGCACGTTCTACGAGAGTAACGGGATCAGCTATTTTTCCTTTATCCGCCCAGTTTTAGATTATTGGTTGCAATACCTTGTGGCTGAAACCGCGTTTTAGATTGTTATCTCCTCTTTGGTACGCGTTAGTAGGGATGTACCAAGGCGCGCGCTTTGGTGCTAGCTAGGTCTTTGTTAACTCTGACTGTGTCCTACCCTTGCCGCCGTCTAAAAGTACACATCTGCACCTGTGCTATCCGACAGCCGACCAACCCATTTGTCGAGAAACTACCCTTCGAAAGCCCACCGAATTTACGATATCTTAGCCTTGACAGAACGGGAGAATACACAAGCAATCCAGTACGTATAGATTGGAGCTCACACCACATTACCGTTATTTTAAAGCCTGAGGAAGGTATCTACCAGGTTTATTGGAACGATAAAAAACTTTAACCCTATTCAATCAAGTCATTAGTGCATGACTGGTTTCAGGAGGTAGTTTGATATAATTGCAGTTGAGATCAGCGAGATCTATACTCAATGACGCTGTAGCTAATAATAGGTTCAGTTTTCCGATATGGGATAGTTCATTCCGGCGCCCCTTACGAGCATCCGTCCTAGTTCCGTCTAATATATTTACCGCGCGGATATCTTTGAGGAAGAAGGTACAAACGCTAATTTATGCAACATGACTTACTTCTACATCTGCTATATCTTCTCGGATTATTTAGTGGCTATTTTTATGCGTGCAATGATTTAACAAGAAAAGGTTAGCCTCTTCTTCCTTCACTGTGCCATCAGCCACATTGATACCTGCCCTCAGATACCTACCCTGAATATTGTCCATGAGGCGAGATGTCCCTGAACCTGTCTCGCAACCCCAGCACCATAATGACGGGACTTCTGAACGCAGGGTTCCCAACGTTCGTCCAGACTAGTCTTCATAGCCCGACATCACCGTCCCGCCTGGGGCATGAATATGGAGTACTAGACCGTCCTAGGCAGAAACTCGAGCACTAGGGCTAGGTATAGATGACCGTAGTTTTTGACTAGGGTCGGATATTGTAAACATATACACATCTTGCGTCGCCTCGAAGCATTCTCATTGGCGGGAATTGTTTTGCCCGTGGCGGTGCCTCAAGCTCATTTGTCGCAATTTTTCGGCTTGTGGCAGTGCGTTGGTTTCTGTGGCGTTAACTGCAACACTATCGTGATCTTGGACTCGCGTCATTGCCACGTGACGTTTCGTTACCACGAGGGAGAGTGGAAGAGATAGCTGCAGAAGGTGAAAAGAGAGTCAGAATACTGTTCGGCAAAATGGCAACATTTTCTTACTTCCGCGACGACAGGGGAGGGTCAAAATTAACCCGGGGAATTATAATCTAGGTGTGCCGCGCGGTAATGAACAACCGCTCCAAACAATGCGGGGTTGCTATAACACATGTACGGATGACATCATATATGCGTGCGCAGTGATATGAATTGAACAGAAGAGTGTATACAAGCCTCTATTAGAGTGTCTTTCCCCCTGCGCTTTACCACATATTTAGTGATTAACTAACATCAGATAATCCGGCGTATTTCATAATTCCCATGGTGGAAGATGTGGTTACGCCGTTGATACTTGTTTCGTATTGGTGCAGCTTTAACTGCGCGGGAGAGTATGCCGAAGCGAGATTGTCTAGGCCTAGGCCCAGAGGGCGGTCCAACACGGGCCACCCACCTTCTGACGTAGCTATGGGTTTTGCGGCACTCTCTCCGCAGTCGTATCTAATTCACTCCCCATGACACACCATGCGTACGATACAATGGAGCTCACTACATAATTCCTGAGAGTTAATGGTATCAAAGTCAATAAACTGTTGATTGGTTTGAACTATCCCATGCACGTAACCCATCCAATTACCCCTCAAGCTACAGTCTCTCAGGTACATCAACGCCTGCGGGAAGAAATTAAGCCACTCTGCAAGAGTAAGCTGACATTCGGCGTACTTGACTTGGATGGGTTGGCCGGTTCCGGCGACGAACTGATACTTCTTTGACTCGCCATCAGTTCAGTGTTCTTTTTTCTCAGCTCCGCCATGTCTTTGGTCAACGCCGTATTCTCTCTACCAAGTGAGGCGCATTTAACCTCCAAATCTTTATTCGCGAACCCCTGCGCCACAATGACTTCATCAGATTTCTTTCTCTCCCAGTCAATCAACCTTCCCGCTTTCTCCCAAAAGTCAACCACGAAATCACCACCTTCTGATTGTAGCTTTTGGAATGCCGGCTGCCCAAGCAGCTCAAAGAATCGGACTGCACAAAACGTGCTGATTACTCGTCGCATTGGATCCTCCGAATTCACAAAGGCGTTGGTGTTTGCGTATACGTATTCGACCAAGTTGACCACGCTTTCAACAGTTTGCGGATCTTTGATTGGTGCGGTATGTAACAAGATCTTATGCAATCGCCCGAGTGCAGCATTTTCGAGGGCAGGTGTATTTGTGTACTGAGCAAGGACGTAGAGCTTTGCATGGGCCATGGAGAGCGTTGAACAGTCGCCCATGTCGTGAGATGTATCATCGGGCCCAGTAGTGGGTAGTGGGACAAAGCAAGCCGAGAGAGGCGTCAATGGCCGATGAATGTCAAGTTGGGACTGTTGCACAGCCGGTTCCGGCGTCGTTCGGCCCCCCGCTTCAGCTAGAAGCGTGCTGCTGTTTTCAGAACACTCCGACACCGAATAACTCCCGGTATAAATCCATTCCAAATAGCGTTTCACCGTAGATTCCTCCCACTGACTCCAGTCCACCTCCCGACTCTGGGTTTCGGACCAGTTTCCCTCGAACATCGCACGCAAGGTTTTTGAATTTGCGGCAAGAAGGCTAGAGTGTACTAAGTACGGCCTCTTCGCTGCGCCTACGAGAAGGGTTAAAGGGAAAGAATCGAAGTGGCTGTATAATTAGCTTCTTCTGTTTAAGTCCGGCTCTGCTGTGGGAAAACTTACGTGGAGATGGTAGTCGCGGCCATTTTGAATAGTCGTGATAATTGAGAGAGTTAATGTATACGGTTCGCTCTGGATGTCTTATAAACTCGAGAGAGACGACTCAGAGTTGTAAACTAGACCTCCATCGAAGGACCCGTGGAAGTGTTTTATTATAACCGGCAAAAACCCGGTAGGGTTACCCCGTACCAACGTGTTGTTTTACTATTGGACGCATACGCCTCTATCCAGGATGCCGGACGCGGGGAAATCATCTTACGCTCCGTACCATTTCCGAAACAACACATATATGAACTCTAACTGACAGTTTACGTATCAATATCGGCATCAATTTTCTATTTGCTTGGATAGTTTTCGGCCAGATGGTAATATTGCGGGCAACGATGATAAAGTATGGATACATTAATCTTCCATTTGCATTAGTGGTAGAATCGGAACGGGAATACGGCAGTTAGTTCAAGTCGGGATCGACACGTGGCTGTGACTTGAGAAATAAGCTATCCGTGGCGAGTGGGTACATACATAACACCCTGCATGCGACCACATGTCGGCATATTCTTCACTTCGGCTGTCACACCTTCAATAACCGCTCTCTAAATCGGATCGCCAAGACTCTTGTGTGACTCCACTCTTTCTTGTATATGCTCGACCCCTCTAGAGGTATATCTTAAGAATAAGGTGTCCTCTTATGAAGAAGGATCTGCAGCAACCCAACAGGCTAGTTCAGACTACACAAAAATAGCGACGGGCACCCTCCTACCTCGATCGTAGAACTGAAACGCGAGGTAGCTGAAGGGTTGCCTGGCACGTGGCAGTGGAGGGTAAAAGAAATCATTGTACTATAACTACGGTAAAGGTACGGTCCAGTTACGAGTGTAGGCATGGGATTCCCTGGCAGGGGCTCAGGCATCATGGCCAATAGAAGTTGCTGCTGATGCCGCGTAAGCAACCTAAATGCCCTCCAAAGTAACGGGTTTGACCTGCTTATACGGTAGTTACTCAAGAGCCAAGGTGTGCAACAAAAACAAAAACAGTCCAGTGAGGTAGTATTACGCGTTGAATTGTTTTCCCTCTTGATCCATGTAAACAGATATAGCAATGCGAGCGCTTCGGTGTTAGCCAGGTCTTTATTAACTCTGACTGTGTCCTGACCTTGCCCATACGCACATCTAAACTTGTGCTATCCGCACGGTATCAACTAAATCACCTGTCGAGAAATTATCCTTCCTCCCGCTACCGAAATTCAATATTTCTTCGCCTTGACAGAACGGGACAACACACAAGCTACCTTGTTCGTGTGGATTGGACGTTCATACTATACTGGCATTATCCTAAAGCCGGACGAAGGGATCTACCACCGGGAAACAAAAAACCTAACCCGGGTCAATCAAGCCCCGAATCGATGGCCGGTTACAGGAGGTGTTTTGGTATAATCACAGGTGAGATTCGTGGGAATCTACAGTCAAAGTGGCTGAAGCTAATAATAAATATCCTGAAGATTCAGTTTTCCGATATGCGATAGCTTATTCCATCCTCCCACTAGCAGCTTCACGCCCGATTAGTGATAACGTTCACCCTGCATCAGCACTTACTTTAATTCTCATGTCAGGAGCTATAGTGTTTGCATTGTGTATAATTATAGAGAGGAAAGCAACCGCTATGACGACATTCGGAACGCTGAGCCTTATAACTGTTAGTGCTATGTATGTACTCATGGGGACGTCTAAGTCTAGATCTACCATACTACAAACAACAATTCCTGAAGACTGCATTGTTGACCTGGATGCGGATTTAGTAGGGGTTGGTATCAGGGCCTCTCTGTATGTTCAAGGTATTGTGGCTTCAGGAATTCTTCTTCTAGGCCTCGTTCATAGAGAAGATATGGGGGTTAAAGAAATTGGGGCTAGTCTCATGCTCTCACAACTGGCACTTGCAACGTCCCTCGCCCTTCGGATGAAGTTAGGTACACTAAATCACCTGGATGCAATCTTTGGGCTCATTTCCCTCGATGCACAACTTGCAGCTGTTTCGATGTTGCTCTCAACCAAACAGGTGCTAGCGGCACGGTGGATGGTGATCCTTGTTTGCTGTTGTCACTTCGTAGGGTTTGCCACATTGGGAGTTGGTATGGGACGTTTCAAGTATGTTGTTATGGTGGCCAATGGATGCGAAGATTTCACGATAGGGTGGTTTGGTTATATCCACCCACTTCAAGGACCACCTCCAGAATATTGGTTGTATTTTACGTGGCGGATCATTTCCTGGGTTCGCAACCAATGGGTCTGTTTCTGTGTTATGAATATCTACGATGAAAAAGAAAGGGTGGAGGAGTACAGCGAGAGGACGGATACGCAAGCCATGCCGGACACTCAGTCAAGTACGGCACACGTACAAACCTCTTTCCAACATAGATCCTCGACCATATTTACTGATTTTTTTGGGCCTTTTGTTGCATTCTGGATATCGGTGGACGCACTTAACACAAACATCCAAGTTATGGGTTTGGCGGCCACATCGCAATGGAAAACGACTGGACAATTCACCGCAATACTATTGGCCACCGGTTCTGTATTTCGGGTTCTCTGGCTGACATGGAGATCTGCGACAAATCCCGCCGCCTTCAGTATATCGCATATGTGGCTCGACTGTGATAATATTCCGAAGACGCCAATGCAACAACCTACGTCCAATGTACGCGTACCTCGCTTATGCAAATTCCCACCACCCCGCAATATCGGCATTGTAGTATCAATAGTGATTTTTCTGGCTATCCCAACAAAGCCCTGGTGGGGAATAGCGACGACTTTTGGAATGACTTTCTTCGCGATTCTCGCCGCGACAGGATTTATACTGCAGAAATTAGGGTTCAAGAGCAATTGGATTCGGCCTTGTGTAATAGTAACCTTCTGGCTTGGTGTTGGATGCAGCTTCTTCTCATATCGCTTTTTTGCTGTGCATACGCTCGAAACTGGAGTCAGAGTGTCACCTCATGTTCCAGAGCTACCAAGGACATCACCGGAATAGTGGGTCGAATCTTTCTGACAGTTGGATGTGTTCTGTTGCTCTAATACTAAAGAAATTTCAATCTGGCGCAGAGGGGATGCTATAAATTTCACAACACCATCGATAGGCTCAAAGTAAGTGACAATGGGAGGATAACGGACGCAATACACACAGAAATTGACATCAAACTAGGGGAACGTTATGAAGGATTTATAGGCACATGTATTTCATATTATACGTTAAATGCTGTTGGTCTTGGCATGGAAGCTGTTACTTTCTATGATGGTTGACTGTATCTCTATCTATCGAGGCTACCAGGTAATATATACAGTTTCCCAAGTATGTATCCGTGCCAACTCTACCAATTCGGGTATCATTATCCGGTTGAGCCTCGTAAGCCCGTACTGTACTAGCCGCCGTAGTCCGGACAAGGCCAAGTGCTCTCAGCAATGTTAGAGTCTGACAGCTGTTGCTGGCAGCTTTTGATTACCAGTGTTCCAACGGGCCCGGCCGGCCCGCGGGCTGTCGTGGGCTTTCGGGCTAGCCAGGCCGGGCTAGCAATTTGGAAAGCCCGCGCGGGCCGGGCTTGTTTCTGTAACGACTGCCGGCTTCAAAAGCCCGCGGGCCGGCCTGCATATACAACATCATACAGGCCCAACAATAGTAAGCCGCCATAATGGTTTCAGCTGCTGTAAAAGAGGGAGAAAAGCAAGAGTAAATTTTACTATATAACACAAGAGCTTTCCCACGATTGGGACATTCTTTTCGTTTGATTCTTCATCGCCTGCCCTCATTTCATCATCGCTCTGTAGGATTATCTGAGCGTAGTTAGTAATGATATCATAGCACTGCGGTTTTTCTCCGCTCAATATGCAAAGTCACTCGGCCTGGCGGCGCCCGCGGGCGGCCGGGCTTTTATAAAAAAAGCCCACGCTAAGGGGGGCCAGCCGGCCGTAAACATGTGAAGCCCAGCCGGCCCGGCCAGTTGGGAACACTGGTGGTACTCGGACATAGAAATCGGTTAGTGCGGGTTAATGACCGTGAAATGGAACAGGAGGGGTGAAGGGCGGTCATACTGGAAAGACTCGGAAGCTTCAAGACTTGCAATTACTCTAGTACCTGTGATCTTTGTATGTACAATCATCGGTACTGACAACTTTAGTTTTCGGGCACCCCAACCGGGCGCTGACTGACGCAAAAAATCTACCGGACCGACAACCCATACTGACTGCTAGCGTCCAGACTATAGCAGCTCGAACAGTATTTGCAAGTTTCAGTCTCACGGAGGTTGAGGCTGATGGATTAAGTATACATGCAATAAAAGGCATATGATTCCATACCCACTGATTCCAACGATCCGGGCAGGGACCCGCCCAGACTAGAACATCCGTGTCCAGTCCAATTTGGTTCAGTGATTTTTTTGGACTTGGAACCGACCTGTCCACGATTCTCTTGGACCGGTGCGGCATTGGCCTGGACTGGTGCGAACTGAATATTTGACTAGGTATAAATTTGAGCGAATTTGTGACCTTTCTGGCAGGGTCATGACTCGGCTTAAAAGTTAACAAATACGGAGTAACTTGCTCTAAACGGTAACTAGTAACTATAGGGTTAGTATGATGGATAGTATACGGGATGAAGTGTTTTTTGGCGTTGCTCAACGATTAATCTACACCGAATCGGGACAAGGCAATTGGCCGGAGTGTCTCCGGACAGCGGCTATTTTACCTGTAGTGGTAATGAAATATATATCGCTAAGTTCCCAAGCGCACACTACCACACATCGCAGAATTTGAAGCACCAAAAAGGCGGAATGCTGTGAGGAACATATAAGGACCCCACAGGGTTAGATTACTTATTAGTCAATTCATTTCTAGCTTCATTTAGTGTATTGTTGCGAAGATGAAGTATCATCCACTTTGATAGGGTGACAGATGGGCATCTCCTCGGCAAACCTCAACATATCGAGCACAACTGAATTCCGCCAACACCATGGAAGCTACTATAACAATACATACAATCTGGATATGCTGCTGAAGTCTTCACAATTATTGTGCACCAGTATGGGATCATTCTGGACCAGTGCGGACTGGATATCTAGGGTTAGGTTTAATATGCGGTATTCTATTGCTGTTTTGGAGTTTTCTTGTAATAAACACACATCCGTTAACGTGTGGGTTTCGTTTGAACTGTCAAAGGGGCAAACAGTGTAGTTTAACTGGGTGTACGTTGGTGTGTGCACCAGCTTTGACAATTTTCAAGACCAGTTTCTCTCACAAGTCAGATACCGAGCATTCCCTGGGACCGGTGCGTGACAAAGTATAGGTTGGTGGAGTTGAGGCTGTAGAGTGTCTGAAATCGTGGGAAAAGTTGGAGATACCACAGGTTGCTGTAACCGAAGGCGTGATGAACTAGAGCTGGATTGAGGTCCGGGGCGGACTATCGTCTTTCAGAGCCCGACACCGCGGTCCCATCCCGGGCATGATTTCGGTTGACTTGGCCATCCAGAGCTGCCTTTCTACTCTCCTAGGGCCCCATACAGGTACCTATAGGGGACCGGCGATAACCAAAAGTAAGCACCCGGTAGTGGTGCCGGTTTTAGGCCTAAGAGTACCTATATTTTAGGGGTAAGCTTAAAGCTAGCCGTACACTCACTGGTAGGCCTTGACGCTAGTAGCTGTCGACCTTAAAACTTGCAGGGGGCAAGCCTTAAAACTCGGTGTGGTGCTGGTATTGAACTTGATAACGAATCTTACTATACAATAAAATGATTTCTGCCTCTCCCCACAGTTTACTCCTGGCTATTATAGAAGACTACGGGGCTCTGTAGATATATAGTTTAAGAGAAATTTGCGCTGGTCCCAAATGCTCTATAATTCTGTCCCGACAACCATATTCTAGTCTCGGTCAGAGCGTTGCCCAGACGGGAAGGACAATTCGGATGCCTGGCTGGGTGTTGATGAAGAGATGGATATGTTTGTTGATTAGTAGCCTTACTTAAGTGGTGGTTAGCACTGGGTTGGTCCGCACAACGTTGGTACAGTGCATCTCTGAATTTTTCTGGTCCTGTGCGGTCAGACTTTTTCGTGCATTGGACCCTACCTAGGTTCAAGACTGTCCGAACTACTAGCTAAATTGGGAATAGAGGTAGAAATGCCCCATCCAGAGGCGGTTGCGGAGGGGAGCATTTGCTTCCAAAAAGCCTTCAAATACACATCCCCATTTCCGGTGTTTGAAGGTTAGTGACAAGTGTGAGATCGAAAATTGCAAGTGTGAGATCGAAAGTGACAAGTGTGAAATCGGATGAAGTGTAATTGATCAGAATTTCCTCGGATGCCAGTAATGGTAGCAGGCAAAGATAAGTAGAAGTAATTTGTAGAAAAGAGAGTAATAGTAGACGCATTAAGTCTATAATTCAGCGTAAAAAAAGGATACATGCCTGCGATAGCTTACGGGAATTAGGGTAGTTACGGTTGACACTCACGCCGAACACTGAATGTCTTCGCATTTCAGAATTGCTGTAGCGGCGGTCTCGGCAGTAAGATATGTACTAAGCGGTGCGTACACTGTGTAGCGAGACTTCCCGCATTCCGACGACTTCATGCCATTCCAAGTTTTGTGTGTGCTACATATTCGAGCACATAGTGAACAAATAACATTGAATGTTGATAGACATGGTTCGTGACTGCTCTTTTAGACTTCGCACTTTACTCTTTCCCGTTCCCTACGCATCTTGGACCTTTAGACCTGTACCTCGTTATCACACCATAGCCAATGCACACGGTTCTCCCCTCATTGTAGCAACAGGTTATGAGCCCGGTGGTCGCCTCTCTATTTTCATAATCTTCGAAACCGATCATTACACGATGTCAAACCCTTTTTCCTCGTCGTCCACCTACAAACATCTCATACTGAAGGTTGCCAGTACTCGCAGTGCATAACTAAAAGAGAAGATCCCTTCATCTCCAATTGAGAGATATACTTATCACTGTATAATGGCTGACTGGCACTTGCTACACTTCTATACCGGACACTACTTCAAAACGTCGTATCTGCTACTGAGTTTGCCGGCCGTCTGAGTTTAAAGCCCTCACCGAAGCCAATTAGAAGCCATTGTTTTGCCATCCCATTGGCTGAGAGATTACCGAAAACCGCTATCTTGACGAGAGAAGTCATTGCTATTCTGCCAGTGCTTTCGCGGAATGAGATCAAGAGACCTGTGTGGAGCAGGCCAGTGGGAGAACTGCTGCTATCTTTGCCCGACTGTGGTTTTGCGGGGCTCACCCGTCTGTGGTTTCGCGGGGTGCTACTATTTTTACTATTTGCCTGTCTGGGTTCGCGGGGCTCACCTGTCTGTGGTTTCGCGGGGTGCAATTCTTTACTATTTGCCTGACTGTGGTTTTGCGGGGCACTTCGTTTTAAGTTTCCTTGTTATTGAGTTTCCACCATGAGTGGCAATTTTATCTTTGTTGGGCACTGCTCGCTTTTACTTTCACTTTAAGTTTTACTATTTTTATGTTCCGGGGATGGTGTAGGTTTCTGGGGAGTTTCCTGCACCATGGCTATGAGCCGGCCAGATGGGTCCTTCGTCCGTGGCTTTCTTAGTTCTGTGTCCTTGCTGCTGTTTGTTAGTTATAGATCGCAGCAAAAGGGGGAAGTTTTCTGTGTTCAGATGTTCTTGCTGCTAGTGCCACCTTGTTATGGAGCGCAGCAAAACGGGGAAGTGTTGATAGATATGGTTCGTGACTGCTCTTTTAGACTTCACACTTTACTCTTTCCCGTTCCCTACGCATCTTGGACCTTTAGACCTGTACCTAGTTATCACACCATAGCCAATGCACACGGTTCTCCCCTCATTGTAGCAACATTGAAAACCATGATTGAAGAATGTAATGGAATTCAAGGTGTATCTAGATAAGAGATTTTAAGACTGCGTAGAGGTGATAGTTAGTGATGAGTTACGAAGTCCCGTTGAGCACTTTTTTCCGGCTTACAGCAAGTCTTATCGGATTGCAAACATACACCCCGGAACTCAACGGAGGCGTTGTCTTCGGTGTCGACGGGTAATTCCATGTGTGGCTGGCTCCCGGAGACGCAGTGGTCTCAATCGTTCGCTCTGGTAAGTTCGAACCTGCCGTTCGGCGGTGTAGTTCGGGAACGGCTCGGTCTTCCGAACCGCACAGCCTAAACCGGTTCACAATTCCCTAAACTACTTCAAGAACCGTTTTGAATATCCGTGTGCATAGTGGCAAGTGGCGCCGACATCACAATACCGGAAGATTTACCCAAGGTTCTCTATATAAATGCCGGGTGTTTTCCTTCTCCTGTCTCTGTATCTTAGTCTATGCACACGGTTCTCCCCATATCGCAGCAGGTGGTGTTGCACGAATAGATCTCAGCCATCGTATGGCCGGAGATGATGGCCCGTATGGGAGGCTGGGAGATTGCTGCCGGGCTGATGGCATTCAGCCCGATCTATACATAGATGAGTATGTACGCGTTCGCACTTGTATGACCATATATATATGGCCTTGTGGCCCTCTTATATAGTACACAATTAAGCTTCTCTAGCATCACTATTTCAACAGGTGGAGTGGCGGGTGGGAAGAGTGAGAATTTGTGTAGGGGTGTATCGGAGACTCCAAATAACTCAGAGACTGCTCTAGACCTCGTTCTTGGCCAATATAGGAACAAGGTGCACTCAACTTTGTACTCGCAAGTACGCTTGATTACGCACTCCTAATTGCACTGGTCTTCATACTCCCAGCTGAACCTTCCGCACCCTCGGGAGTGCTGCCGCTCTAAATACAAAAAATTGGCAGCCACTCGAGCATAGCTCGGCGGTTTCACTATCTGAGAGTTCAACTAATTATATTGCATTGAATACATCATTTGACATCAAACAAAGTCAATCGTAGGAATTTTCATGGAGTTAGCATAGGTAGATGATCGTAGATGGTGGAGCTGATGGAATTCCCATAATATAACTATACACCCCCTCATGTCAACTCCATCAATGACGGTCTGGCTAAGGTGCTGTTTGACACCAATGACATACTCGATATGCTCTAATTGGTAAAGGAGTTTAGAATCCCAAAACCCTGGGTTTAGAATTAATCTCTGCCAATGTACATGAAATGCCCAATGTTCATACCATCCTCCGTATACGCATCATTTATCCGGATACCGAGTTTCAGATACTCAATCAGATTAACAGAGCGTTCTAGCATTAGTCATACAGGTAGTTTTGTTTTTGTTTTATTCATACTGTATTCACTCTAATTAGAGTATGACAGAGTCTAGAGACAACACCTCCGCCTCCGGGCGAGCCGGCTAGATGGCGGAGCTCCCACCTGCTAGTCATCGTCATCGTCAGACACGAAGTTATTCCTAGTACTTATAGAGTTTGCCAACTGCGTAGCTCGATTAGAATTCTTTGCTTTCAGCTCCTCCCTCTCATTCAACAACGCCGTATTCTCTCTACCAAGGGAGGCGCTTCTAACCGTCAACTCCTGAATTACCTTCTCCTGCGTTTCTATCATTTCATCAGATTTCATTCTATCCCAGCTAATTAACCTCCCAGCTTTCTCCCAAAAGTCAACCACAAAATCGCCACCTTCAGATTGCAGCTTCTGGAATGTGGCATGCCCAAGCAACTCAAGGAATTTCAGCGCACAAAACGTGCTGATTACCCGCCGCATTGGCTCTTCGGAGTTCACAAGGGCATTGGTGTTTGAGTAAACGTATACGACAAGGTTGACAATGCTTTCGACGATTTGTGAGTCCTTGCTTGGCACGAGTCGCACGAAGATCTTATGCAACTTTCCGAGAGCAGCATTTTCGAGGGCAGGGGTATTTGTATATTGAGCGAGAACGTAAAGCTTTGCGTGGGCCATGGAGGTGACGGAAAAGTCACCTTTGTCCAGAGATGTAGCGTCGAGTTCTGTAGCAGGTAATGGCGTAAAACAAGCTGGCAGAGGGGTCAATGGGCGAAGCATGCCTATTTCGGGCTTTGGCACAATTGGTTCCGATGTCGTGTGGCTCTCAAGTTCAGCTGGCGGTATCTTGTTGTTTTTAGAACCCCCCGACACCGTATAATCCCCAGTATAAATCCACTCCAGAAAACGTTTCACCGTAGCTTCCTCCCATTCACTCCAGTCTATCTCCCGGGTGTGAGTCTCGGCCCAGCTTCCTTCACACAGTGCACGCAAAGTTTCGGAGTTTGCAGCCAGAACGCTAGAGTGCACCAGGTAGCGTTTCTTATCCGCCCCTACGAGGAGCGTCATGGGGGAGCACTCAAAGTAACTGTATATTTAGTTCATTCAGTTTACGCCCGGATCTGCAGCGGCAAAAACTTACGAAGAGATGGTGATCTCGGCCATGGGAACTGCTGTGATAGTTGAAAAAGTTGTGTACGGATGGCTCTGTATGCCTTCAAACTTCGGGTGTCCACGGTTGTAGGAGACTTTGTGTTCTAATTACACATGGCAGAAGGCCCTCCTTTGTACCCGTTGATGTGCTTCCTTATGATCGCCATTAACCCCGCAAAGTTACCCCGCACCGGCGTGTTTTACCATTGGTCGCACACAAGTATATGCAGGATGTCAGTCTTGAGCAAATCGGATGATGTCCCGTGCCCACGAATAAGATAAACAACGTCTACCGTAAATTTGGTCCAATTATGTATCGGTAGTTACATTTGTGATACTTACAGCATGCATTCCCGACATCAAAATCGATTTCTATTCAACTGGGCGCTTCGCTTGCAGCCTGTAATATTATGGGAACTGGGCAGCTAAAGTGGGGTATCCATGTAGCTTACCATGCAACCTGCGCGTTCTACAAAATATGATAGATTAGACCATGTGATAGTAGCAGTGCCAATTCTCAGTACCAAAACCTGGACTAGTCGGTCAACTACGACCAAAAAATTTAAACTGCTATACATCGATGGAAGTGGACTAAGTTAGATAATAACATGCAGATCTACCGGGTGGTATCTGCAATAGCAAATTGGTATGGTGCATCGGTCAGACTAGGAGTGACTATTAGTTGTCTCTTCCCCAAACTCTCGTGGCCTTCACTCGCAGGCTCGCTCGGCAATGAGAGAGGTACGAATGGCAAACGCCACTGGAGGCTGGGCACGAGACAAGACTATTAGGTTTGCTTGGTTTTATCCACACAGGGGTGGCAGCCGACAACTTCCTAACTGCAAAAATTCACAACTGGCGGGCTACACACGAAATAAAAGCCCAACTTCAAACAAAATAAACCGGGAGCTAGATAGATAGGGTAGCTAAATAGTTTATAAGGTTTCTAAAGTTTCATGATGTTGGTAGTAAGTGGTGGTGTTTATCTGTGTTGCGGAACAGTTTGAGTCACAACCGTGCTCGTGCCCAGACTTTTTCGCCTCGCTGGACGACTTAAAGAACCCGGAAAGTCTGGTATACGAGAGCACCACAAGCGGATTAATGCAATATACTCTAATTACAACTGGTAAGGTCACCAGGAACCCCTACATATTAAGTTTGCCAAGAAGTAGATAAAGAGTAGGAAGTACATATTCGTTCTAATCGTGGTACAAAACCCGAGTCATAAGCCGCGCTTATTGTGCCCCTTGCTACAGTATCTACTGGTCCACCTCTCATGCCTCCCGCTTCTCCACATTCACTGCAGGTTTTCTCAACATAAAGCTTTTCAGCGTCCCGTTCTTCAACAACTCGCTAAGAAAAGCAGAAGTCAGCGGCTAAGTAGGAGGTACTCTCGGACAGTATTCACCCTTCCAGCTTGTCTTTCAATTTATCCAACGCGTCAAACTGCTCCTCAGTCTGAACGTAATTGGCCTTGAAATCGGAGCGGCACAGACGTCGGCCACTATACAGTTGCAGTGCCGAAATGACTGTTCCTGTCCTTCCATGCCCAAATCCACCGCACACTAAAGTAGTTCCGGAATCGGTAAAGCTCGAGTTTAATGAATCGAAATCACTAAGAGTGGGTGCATGGAAGTCTTCGATTGAGATGTGGGTGTATGTAATGCCGTTGGATAACAGTGAGGAAAACTCCGTCCATGACAAGGGGCTCGAGTTCACATTGATGACGTTGGTAATGCCATGGCGGGTAAGGAAGTCGACGGCAACCGTATCCATGTTCTGATTTTCGTCGTGGGATTCATAATGAGGTGCAGAGGATCGGGCGAGGCGGCCAGAGATCACCCATTCGAAGCGTCTGAACACTGAATCTTCAAGCTGATGCAGGCCAATAATCGTGTTGCTACTACTCACACCCTTCATGTACGTTCCATCGCTGTCGGATTCGAGTTGGGCCGCAAGGAGATCCCCATCGACGTTCAAAAACAGCCTGTATCCACCTACAGAGAGACGCGTAAACGTTATACGCTCCCATACGCCCAATCTCGTTTGAAAACATGCTGCGTTGTGCTTAAAATTCCTGCCCAAGTGTTTTCCCGTTCCAACGTTGGTGAAGCCGAAGTGGTTCTTATTGTTTTGCACGCATTCCCAAATCTGGAAGGAGCCGCCTGTATACGTCCGGATGTGAACATTCTCGCCTTCCGCGGTGAAGACCCTTTCAGTACCATAAATACTAATCACGAATCGTTGGCCGACCTCAAGGCAGCTGTCGCCGTGACCGGGAGGAAGCATTGTGTTGAACTTGGCGAAGCAAGTGAAAAAAGGCGATATATAAGGTGACTGTACGATGGAAACAACGACAAAGTTGGCGATTGATTAAGGTACTAGTGTACGTTCGAACCGGAATGTGGATCCGAAGATTCAGAGGAGTAAACGCGACATCATATTCGTTGAGAATTGGGCTCATTATATGATACTTTTGCTGGGGCACATCCTAGAGCAAAAAATGTGGTTGGTTGGAAGCAGTAGACTAGGGTGGTATTTTATTGGAGGTTGTTTGGTAACAATATCTTGGATGTTGATCATTGACAATAAATGTTGATTGGGTGGCTGGTAGTTATTTTCGTCCGTCGATGACGATACCCCGCAAACTTTATTTATTTTGCCCATTCAGCGTCGTGAAACATCCAACATAACTGCATGAATTGCTGTATGACAGTCTGACGTGGTAGTCGTTATGGTGTGCTGCCCATGCAAGCTTACGGCGCTGCAATATGTATGTACTGTACGTTGCATCCCATTTTTCACCAATAGTGAACAGCTCCAACAACCTCCGATAATGTTGATTTCCGCAAATTTATCTCTTAATCATTGCTAGTAGTTTTTGGGACTCTGGGGAGAATTAGCGCCGAACAGTAGCTCTACCGTTTTCTAGCACTTATTGTATGCAGCAAATGACCCAAATACTTGTGAGTCTTTCTGTCTATATAAGAAGTCCACGACGGTCATACGGCGTAGTATCAAACCCTAATCCAATAACATACTGTACCAACAGCCGAGATGCATATTACTATCTCAAAGCAGCAGCTTGATTTGTCGTATACGCTCCCAAAGATATATTCGATAGCATGCTAGTACCAAAAATGCATAATTGCATCACTACGTCATATTGCCGCGGAATGTTATCCCAAGATACAGGGAAATATTTATCTGTTCGACCGGCTTAGCATTGTGCATACTAGCTGCGCTCAGAGAAATAAGAATATAATACCTCCAATCCAAGTCCATGGTTCTCCATCGATTGGTTCACCCAATTGTGCAGAGATTCACCTCTGAATATGTTCACGACAGCTGGTGGTTTTCGAGGATGTGACGCTTCCCGCCATATTACACCACCGAGCATCTTCTCACTTGGTTAGCTTGTTGCGATGCAATCCCCGGTAGTGGTAATGGAACTAAAGTAGCGAGCGATACAGTGTAAGGGGGAACCAACGGCTAGGGAACCGGGAAAGAAAAATATTCGACTTTTCTATGGTGGAATGAGAGGTGGGAAATTGCAACATTGCTCAATCGAATGATTGCGTTTGCGAAAGTGGTTAGCGCAGTAGATAATGACAATTATAACGGTAGTTGACTGCTGGTTTCAGAGGGACGCCGTTAACGTGCCTTCGCCGAATCACGTGTAGGCGGAAGAATCATAGTCAATTTACCATACCACAACTACCTCATTCTTCTTGAACGATCGCCGGAAGTACTGATCGAAGCTACAAATGGGGCTTCCCTCAGAGTGGATTTGTTTGTTTGTAATCATAAGGGTTGGCGAATCGATCCGCAAAGGTTCCCGGGCGGTTCGTCGAACTTTAAGGTTATGTGCCGTATACCGTGAAACTAGGTTATACCGGTAGCGGGCTTACCGTGACTTCTCAACTAGAGTCACCATGCCAAGCACGCTACCGGTATACGGTGATACGGTGTCGTGCGGAGTGACCAGGATCGGATGATCGGTAGCGTAACCGAGAACCTTAGAGAGACGTCGCAAGCACTACTCGAGTATTCCCTGCCGTGCGTATAACCCCACCAGATTGTTCCTGGTTCATTCGAAATTCAATTGACTGATATGAAAGTAACTGAAATAATTGGTCCAGTTGAAGGAAACCTAGCCCTTCAGTTACTAGTAGATAGAACAGTAGCCAGTATCGAGCCCATCTAAATCTAGTCGTACCTTGTGTACCTACCACGTCATCAACAACAATTGTTTCCGTAGTAATCCGAGGGTGCAACCCAAGCCGTTTTGGATTAACGTCGGCCCCTGTGACTTTAACTCTGCACCTCCCTAGCTAAATCTTTGCGCGTTCCTCCTATTGCACCACACCGATGTTACGACTTACGAGGCGTACAACGTAATGGTAAGATCAACTCTCGATACACTATAACAGACTATTCACATGATAGGGAGTCTATTGTAAAGTTTAGGTGATTCAGAATACGAACAATAGCCTTATACCTTCGAAAAAATCGCAAACATTGATTCCCGGTTGGTTTTGTCAAGAATGGCAACATTATCGACGAACGGAGTTTAAAACCTTCCACGACAACCAGGGGCTGTGTACACATGTTGTATAAAATTCATCTCAACGGCTTCCCTGGCTTGTTTTCTTCATAATTGTTCCACTTCAGCTATTTACCTACATATATTCAAGCCAACCCCATAATGATTCGGTACTATGGTACTCTAAGTGACCTCATTGGATCCGTTGCTCTCAGTTCCCCGTTATGAACAGCGCCAAGGTTCACAATCATCCGGGGCAACAGGCATCAGCATCTCTGTCCGGGTTGGGTAGTGATTGCGGCACTGGGTATGTATGTCTGCCGGTAATCAGGTGAATACCATGTATTACCAACGTCTCTGCTACCACACACGGGGAAGCCGGAAGTTTAGGAGAGGTTACTGCATTTAATAAGCAGGTAAAGCCAGAGCTTCTTCATATTATTGTACGCCCCATAGAAAAGGGATGCTTCAGTAACTTCATACCGTTTTATGTTATTGAAAGGGTTTAACTAGCTTTATTTTCCACGTTGTTTGTAGTTTGGGCTTGCATCGATGTGCAACCTATTCCATCGTCTGTAGGTTATTAAAGCTTAAGGCTCACTAGAGCCTTGAAAGACTCCTGTAAAACATTAAAAATATCTAATATGGAGCTGCAACAAACACTGTGTTTAGCCTTAACCTTAGCCAACTTAGGAGAAAATACCTTTGAGTACAAGGAATGAGAGTGTGGACTAAGTATGGTGCTATTCTTAATCTATAAACAACGGGCTGAAGCTCAGTTGGACCATTACTCTTCCTGGAAATCAATACTCTGCGCACAAAGTGCGAGAATTTTTGTGCCCGGAAATTGCAGTCCGGGATTGGGCATGCCATTGCCCGGACGGAACGGACTATTGGGACCCGCCAATAGTAGTAGATAGAGCTCTGTTATCAGCTTTTCATGCCCGTAGATAGGTTGGTCTTGGTGCTTGTAATGGGGAACCATAGTTCAGGTCGGTGAATGGAGCTCGGTGCCGAACCGCGGTACTTAATTATGAACACATTTCTCATTGACAGGAACGAACTCTTTGACCTTAAACTTTCAGTTCTATAATCTTCAAAGCTCATTTTATTATTTTTAGTTAAATGAAGAGCCTATGTTTGCAAAAGTGAGACATCCCCAGATCATGCCTCTTTGTCTATATGGTTACACAAACTAGATCGTCTAACATCATTTTACCGACCACAACAAAACCGCCAATACTTCCGACAGAATATACAAGGGTTAGAAAGATAGTAGCAAGAGGTGCACGTACAGGATTAGAGCTAACACGCGAATAATAATTGTACGCCCCGAAACCAAAAGGCCCTAAAACCTGGGTAAATGTAATCCAGACCATGATCCATGCCCGCTGAGATCTAGTACTCTGACCATTGTCAAAGTTTGTCAAAGCCTTCATAATTGCATATGGAGCAACCATCAAACACAACCCAAGAACAATAATGAATCCGAGATCTCGCGTCTTCAATTTGTTGAGCTGTATTTCTAACTACGTTTAGTTAGCAGCGTTTCAGTTTTGGGATTACAAACATAGCTCACATCCGTACCGGGCCTCTCTAACAGTTTGAGATCTCCATAAGCCTTTCCAACCGCTCCCGCTATCTTGTTTTCGATGTTTTCTTCGTGCGCAGTATTGCCAGTTTGCCCGGCGGTATTGTCGGCGTGGTCGGCAGTGTTGTCGGCTTGATGCAATACTATGAACATCGACGGATATTGAGGTTGGAGTGCAGCGGCGAGGAAATTAACCAGGGACATCAAAATGTACGGTACAACCGTCAATGAATACGATGCATACCCATACTTCTCTAGCTGGCGTCCGCGTGCCTTAAAGAGCCCCTGAGAGCCATAAATGATTTGAAAAATTGCGGCGAAACCCTTCATGGGACTGTAGTTGCATGCGAGCACGATGTTGATTGGTTCTGTGTCGGAGATAGGTTTTATGAAAGGCTCAACGGTAAAGTCGGCAGGCACCCGTGCAAGATAGTGAGAGCATTCGGACTTCTGTAGGAAAAGAGCCTCCAGCAGACGGCGGTGTTGCCCGCACTTGAAGATATTCAACCACTCAAACGAGAAAGCTTCCATTGGAAGTTGGCCATGTACAGTTGTTAACGCAGGGGATACTGCATTTCTTAATGAATTTGTTAGCCATAAAATGTACTCTGTGCTGATAGATATTGCTTTACCTTGGCCGGCCTTCTTTTGGCCGCGGCACCATCATGCAAAGGGCCGAGGCATGTGCAGCCTCTTCCAACGAACTCTCGGTGGACATCCTACTGCTCACTATTGCCGCCAGCGCCCTACTCATACCAGCATAGGGAATAAGCATAGACCCAATCACAGTAACCATTGTGTGTAGTACGCCGCTTCCCGGTTCCGATAGGACAGTGAATGAATGAAGACCGTAGTTGAATAAAAAAAACTTTGCGATATCGAGCCATTCGGTAGGCCTACAGAATGTTTCTCCCTTTCTTCCGATGTGTGCTGGTTGAGATGGAGTCATTGTGCGCGTGTGTCGCTGTTGCGGTTCCTGTCAAGATCATCATCATCCTTTTTTATAGCCCATACCCGTGAATGGCTTAATTCCGGTGCCTCCCAATTCATATAACCACAGCATACATCCGAAGTTAGAAGCGCCTCAGCGCAACTCAGCCGCATATGTTTCACTTGCGAAAGGCCTCAGGTCTTATTCACTGTAGAAGTTAGGGAAGAGTTACACTTGGAATTTTACATGGCTGTAAGTAGAAACCGTATATCTCGTTCACGATACGTCTTCTGCCGACTTCAATCACCGTTCTACCAATGTTCCGTTTGTCAATTGTTTCGCCGATCGACCAAGGTATTCTCTACAAAAGTTAATGGCTATTGTTCTCCAAATCATATTAGCGGTCGTAATTTAAATGTAGTCGTAATTCCAACAGCCCCGGCACTATTATCCGAACCGCTTTCGCTCTGTTGTTTCCCGGTAACAACACTTTCGGCCAAAATAGGGTTCCCGAAAAAAAGGAAGACGACTTTAGTCTGGGATTCTACAGCCGCACCCCTATCAAACGCAACTTCCTGCCGCAACAAGGATCCCCGAGGCGTCTTAGAGTAAAATGAGAAACTTGAGTCTGGCCAGTTGGCCCTCATTTCAATTCAATCCAGGACTGTATATACGAAAACACAGGTCTTAAGCTAACTCCTACGCGAGAACTTGCCAGGAAACCAAGAATATCGCAAGTCCAAAGATATCGCTCTACCTTCTGCAGAAGGAGCAATCAATGCATGAATATGCACGGATGCAGTTTGGGGATCTTTGTCACGGTGAATCGCTAGAATCTTCCGAAAAGGCAATAAATTTCAGCCCTTGCCGTGCAGCATTTAATTGCGTCCCCAACAAAGCCACAAAATCAGGTACCATTGGTCGTAGATAACACTGAAGAGATTGCAATAGAACAAAATATTCTCCATCATCTTGTTGCTGCCCCTCGCTAGCGTGCACCAATGATTCGCCCGATCAATTCTTCAGCGTGCATAGATCACACCGAATAGCGATGGCTGTACGGCTGTATCTCCATTACGTTACTACTTTTCTGCATATCTGCGAAAAGTTCATCCAATCCTGATCGTTGTTACTCGCGTTCGGTTTTGCTTGGAAAGATACAAACTTCTATTATATACCAGTATGATGATCCAGCAGAATATGCACTAAATTGCCCGCACGAGACTGTGGCGAGCCTCCAAATAGCTACTCCACCCACTACGTATACCGCCACAGATCATCGAAACGAGATTTTTCCATTTTAGGAAACCGACCCCCGGTACCGGTGCAAACCACAGATAAATCGATTCCACCGCCCTGAGCAGAGAAAGTAGATCCGGAATTTAGCTTTATGACATTGCAAATAGAGATAGGCAAGTCTGCCGGAGTGTGGTTGACATTATGTATGAAGGGCAACTGGTGCTGTTGCGTTGGCGCTCAATTTAGTTAGCTCTCCCTTTCTCTTTCCGTCAATCGGATCTACGTGTCTATTTTCATCTATACTCTTACACTCTCACCGTTATGACCTTTGAGTTTTATTTCGAAGGACCTGTTAATGGCATGTTATATGGATTATTGTGTGCATATAAGTGCATGCTCGGTCTCGTGTTCCCGTGGAACTTGGCTTTCTCATGCCCCAGCACAAGTCGCTCCTCCGTTTAACGTCGAATTTATGCACACCTTGTTTTTTCTCAAGCGATCGCGCTGAGGAGTGTGCGTCCAGTTGTAGTCATAACTAGATAAATTCACGTATACAAATCTGTTAATATTCATGTTTGTTTGTGGCCACGTGCGTCCGGTATGGAGTATATGTTCAAACTTCTTAAAATCTCTGCTGATAATTAGCAACAGCATTAACAAGTGGTATCGCCCAGTGTTCCTAAGCGGCCCGGCCCGGCTACATGAAACCGGGTCTAGCCGCCGCCTAGGCAGATCTCTAAACGAGGCCGGGCCGGGCCGGATCTGTAGGGCTTTAGATATCAGAAAGCTTGTGGCTTTTTGTAGCGTAGGATGTTCATATAGCAGCACGGCTAGGCCTGTGCTAAGAGCGGCAGTGATATCATGGCCAGGCCGCATAGGAACTCTGCTATCGCCCGATTGCGGTTCCTGCCTTTCCGACTTTTAGAAAGAGCAGACATAAGTACCCAGGCTCCTGAAGCCAAAGTCCGAAAATTGGATCATGTGATGGCTGCCACACATTCGAGATCACTAAGAAGGTTAAAGGCTACAACAGCGGAACGTACCTAACAATGCCACACCATGAAAATTACGACCATTCTGGTTATCTCAAAGGTTTTGATATACCACTTCTCCGGTCTCAAAAATTGAGTGTTGCACTCTATAGTCACAGGCCAAATGTCTTGGTGACCTTCGCTTCCCACCAAAAACTTCCTTTTCGAAGCGATTCGATTCCACAGCGGCAACCAATAATCTAGTGATCATGCTAAAATTATCATACACTCCTAGTCTTGCAAAAACTGGATGAGTAGTGCTTATGAAACAAAGGGGGCCGGAAGATAGAGATCATCCTGTTTCCACACTTTGCTCAATTTATATAGAGACTAACCCTCTTTGTCGGGTGCTATGCATCACCTACATACAATCCATTAACATTGTATCAATTCTGGCACAAAAACCCAAAACTTGGGACGTCCCTCTGGGAGACTCTCTGAAGGTTCAGAAGCCCCTGGTTTATTGGAGCAATTTATTTACTCCTTGGGCTAGATGTGCCAGGGGAGGCAGAGTTGAACAGACTGTTCCTGATACCGGTTTCACTAAGACTTTTAAACAATGACTGTATATATGTCAGAGTCTCTAATCTAAAATTATCACATATTATGAACTTACTAATCGATTGCAGCATTAGATTTAAGATTCCTAGAACTTATCAGAGTTTTACAAATACAAGACAAGATATCTTCGGCATTTTTTTGAGATATCATGGTGTTGGGTATATGGTTTATCTCCCTGACGTATGGCTTCAGTTGGGGTGATGCATAATCTCATTAAGATGATGGTCATTCTGGGCTCAGCTGAAGATGCCAGACGCAGCTGGAGATGCCAGCTGAGTGCGCATGCATGCGTACAAGACATGCTCCTAATACCGTATATATAAGAACACCAATGTACCTGTACTCAGAATATAAGCTTCTAGCAATTAGTACATTTTAACAGGTTATGAGCCCGGTTATCGCTAATATGTAAAATCTCACCAGCCTTCCTACGATCTCCTTCACGATCTCCAAAAGAGCCTCAAGAACCCTACACCTTGTCACCGTAGCAACAGCCACATAAACAACACTAAAACTCAACACCATCTCCACGATGTCACAATGACTTCCTTCGAACCCACCTTCAACAAGACCAGATGGGGCGACATTCCTGAGCTCACTCACAACATTTATGACAAATGGAAAGACGACATGATACTCATCCTGTCAGCCATGAGAGCATATGCAATCGTCACCGGAGAGGATCCTGAACCGCAGCTACTCGACTTCAACCACAATGACAACTATGATGATTGGAAGTCTAAGGAAGTGCAGGCTGAATCTATGATGAGACTTTCCTGTTCCCCCGAAGTACAGCACATCGTCAAAGGTATAGGAAATCCTCACGAAATGTGGAACACACTAGAAACAAGTCTGGACACCGCCGGATCTTATATCGGCAGACAGGACATCCTTCCACAGTTCAGTGCTTGCCGACCTAAGGAGGATGAACCACTTAAAGCATACTTCACCAAGCTCAGTAGCTACCGCATACAACTGCAGCCAGATGTCAGCGAGATATACCATGAATGCAACACTAACTGGATCATACCAACAATGCAGTCACCAATCGAAATTTCCGCACGCCAATATTGACATCACTGCCATCTCAGTATGTGATGATATCAATCCTCCTAAAGCATAGAAGGCACTTATCTACACCCGAAGAAGCCATGCATGACCTCTGAGAAGATGAAACTACAGCCAGCGTCACCAAAGAACCTGGAGATGCATCCACAGGGGCCTCCCTTGTCACTCAACGTGGCGGCTACCGTGGCCGTGGCCGTGGTGGATGCGGTGGACGCAGGGGACGCAGTGGATGCGGTGGATGCGGGGGACGCGGTGGACGCGGTGGACGCGGTGGATGCGGTGGACACGTTAGAAGCGGTGGAACCGGAGAAAGCCACGCAAGTAAGTGCACCTATTGCAAAATTGACAGCCATAATACAGATGCATGCAGGAAGCCGAAATGCGCCCAGGTGGAAGGAATCAATGAAGGAAACAACAAGCGGAATTGCTTCCAGTGCGGGCTCCCAGGTCATGTCAAAGTCGATTGCGTCTTCTACAAACTTATAAAGGAATGGTGGAAAGTAAAGAAAGCCACTGCTAGAGCTGCCCTCGCTACTACTGGAGACGGCAATCCATTCTGACTAGCCTGTTGCCTTCTCGCTGATGTCGTGGTTCCGAAGTTGGTCATTGATTCCGGAGCATCACCCCACATGTGGAATTACCACAGCAGCTTCTCGACTTTCAAAAAGCTCTTACTGCCTACAGTAATCAAACTTGGCGACAACAGTTCAGTCACCGCCATGCACTACGGATTCGTCGATGTCATACCAAGCTATCATGGAGAATCCCTCCAGATTCCTACTTTTCAACTTTCCCATCTATCAATCAACCAATTGGATTTAGGTGGGCATACAACTATAATTCGGAACAGAAAATGGTTCATAACTTTGCCATCTTCCTGCAGTCTCGCCGGAAAACTAATCAATGGCATATATATCATAGTCCCTACCACCGGACTCCAATCATCGACAACAGAGAATGGAAACAGGGGAAAGAGAGACAGCTAACCCACAATTGAGCCTACAATTGAGCCTACAATTGAGCCTACAATTGAATCATCAAGAGCACCTATCACAGCAAAAACTAAGTCCACTCGAAAGTCTCTCACAATCTCAGAGTCAAGAATTTGGCACCGACGACTAGCTCATATGAATTCTAGTACCATGAAATCTCTAGTCAAGGTATGTACAAACAATGATTCAATGTGCACAGTCTGCATCCAGGCCAAGCACAAACTAATGTTCATCAAAGTGCCAGTCTAGTGCACAACAAAGCCCTTTGAACATGTACACTTGAATGTGTGCGGTCCCTTCTCCACACCGACCTTTTGAGACAATCGATACTATATATTATTTATCGACGACTATACAAGGTACACCTCCGGATTGCTGCTCCCAAATTAGAAAGCCAAGACCTCCAAGTCTGCCTACCAGTCATTTCAGGCGCGAGAGGACACAATGTTATAAGAGATCAAGCGATTCCGGTGCGATAATGGACGGATAGAATACAACCATAAGATTGTCCGATATGTCCTCGTGGCCCGTGGTACAACATACGAGCCATGTCCTCCATATGCTCGACATTACAATGGGGTAGCCGAACACATGGTCTGTACAATCACTGAAAAGGCCCGTGCGATGATAATTGACTCCAAGGGTCCAGTTCAGTTCAGGGGAGAAGCGGTTAATACTGCAGTCTATCTCCATCAGAGATCACCGAATGAAGGCCTGAGAAGAAAAAATCACCGTGATGGCTATCAAGCGCCGTATGAAACGCCATACAAAATGCTGCATCTATTTGGAAAACCAACGCACAATACTGATGGCAACGAAATATCATATCAAGCCCCTCTCCGCAACCTACGCCGATTCAGATGCTATGTCAGTAGACTCATTCCCGAAGTTCAACGCCTCAAGGGCAAGTTCGGCCCGAGATCAAAGCCCTGCATGATGGTAAACTACATATACGACCCAACGTCGTTGTGCAAGATGTGGGATCCTGAATTCCAGAGGGTAAAAACCCAATCAGAAGTCGTCTTCGACGAAGAGAGAAATGCACACATGTCATATCCGCATGGAAGCAATGAGATTAACATGTTTGGATTACCAGAAGATGAGGAATATGTCGAAGAGACAGATACAGGCGAAAAGCCTCTCCGAGATAGTCAACCTATGCAGATAGGTAAGAGATCACAATCTCACCTGCATGAAGCTCCTGACGAGGAAACAGAAAACGCCCACAGCCAGCCCCTCTGCTGAGAGGATCAGACTGCCCAGCGTTCAGCAGCAAATGCAGAAAACATCGCCCACAGCCGGCGCCTCCGGAGAGAGCATAAGACTGCCTGGCACTCGGCAGCAGCAATGAAGAAAGCAATCCAAGTACCGCGAGCAGCTCCGGATCCAGCCCCAGATCTACCTCCAGATCCAGCTCCAGTTCCAGCTCCAGCTCCGCCGATACAGAGTCGTGTGACAAGAAGTCAAGGTAAAGTCTCCGCAGAAGCATTAACGGCATCCGCAACAGATCCATTCACCTACGCGGAAGCTATAGAAAGCACTCAACGTGATCACTGGAAAAGAGCCATGGAGGAAGAAAGCACATCGATCCTGCTCAATTTCACCTTCTCCACTCTCAGCTCCCGGACAGCACGGCAACTGCGAGTTATGCCAATCGGCTCCAAGTGGGTTTATAAGACTAAAAAAATCCTGAAGGGTCCACACAGTACTGAGCACGGCTAGTTATAAAGGGCTAAGAGCAGACAGATTTTGGTGAGACTTATGTCTCTGTCGGGAAGCTAAATACGTTTTGGTATCTCATCTCTCTCATCGGGAGATATGGATGGCATATCGACCACGGTTACCGCCTTCCTAAATCGCGAAATTGACGATCATGATATCTATCTAACTCTACCAGAAGGATGGCCAGAAGGTCTCAACCCCCCCAAAATCATCGTTAGACTCAGAAAAGCACTCTATGGTCTTAAATAAGGTCCATAGTTATGGCACGACAATATCAATACTTTTTGGCTATCTGTTGGGTTCAAACAATCCTCAGCCGATTCCAATCTCTATCTCCGCAGCAATAGTATTCTGATACTTCTGTATGTCGACGATATCTCCATGTCACATCCGCAGGCCGCTGCCAAGGCTGCGATTGATGTCAAGGCAAACCTCTCAGAGAAATATAAGATCACCAACCTCGGCCAGGAAAGTCAATTCCTTGGCATGAAGACCTACCGTGATGAAAATGGTTCTGGAATCAGTCTCGGTCAGAAAGCCTATATCACCACAATCCTCAAATCATTTGGTATGGAGCATAATCATCGTGTCTCGACACCCATGGATCCCAATGTACAATTGCACTTGGCCAAGAATCGGGGGGAGAAGAAACTGGAAGATATCACAGACTATCAAGCAGTCGTGGGAGCACTAATGTACGCAGCGCTTGCAATACGGCCAGATATCTCATATGGAGTCGCAGCTGTTTCTCGTTCCAATTCGCAGCCATTCACCAGCCATATGACCGGTGCCAAGAGAGTCCTTCAGTATCTCAAATCTACAGCCAATTTTCAACTACACTTCAATGGCAATGGCATTGGCATTGCCATTGGTATTGCCATGGGCATCGACATCGACAATAGTCTCGTAGGGTACTCAGATTCCGATTGGGCCAATGACAGCACGGACCGCAAGTCTCAGGAAGGCCATGTGTTTCTCGTCAGCAATGGAGCTATCTCCGCGCAGTCTCGAAAGCAAAGTCTCATCTCCATGTTAACTCTCGACGTCGAGTTCATCGCCTGCTCAGAGGCCTCTAGCAAAGTGAAGTGGTTACTTCAACTACAGAAAGACATTCACGGCAAAGTCTTTCCACTGCTGCCCATCCACTGTGACAATCAGAGTGCTCTCACCCTTATCACCACAGGTATCATCAAAGCTCGGACTGAACAAATCAATGTTTGTTCTCACAACAGTCGAGATCTGCATGAACGACGAATAGTCAACTACTACTATGCACACAGAGACAAAAATGTGGCAGATATACTCACGAAGGCACTTACTAAAGATAACCATACGAAGTTCACGAAAGCAATGGGTTCATGGTAACAAGGAGGTCGCTTTAAGGTTGTTTCACTTTTCTTTTGGGAAGACGGATTTCTTTGTTTACATGGATGGCCATCCTCAGGCTACAGTAGTACTCTTTCCCTGCTCACTTCACAAGCAGGGTTTTAAGGAGGCTACTATGGCAGTCACAAGTTGCGCATCATCTTTGTTTGTTTGCTTGTTTGTTTGCTTGTTTGTTTGCTTGTTTGTTTGCTTGTTTGTTTGCTTGTTTGTTTGCTTGTTTGTTTGCTTGTTTGTTTGCTTGTTTGTTTGCTTGTTTGTTTGCTTGTTTGTTTGCTTGTTTGTTTGCTTGTTTGTTTGCTTGTTTG